>ERZ827498.22-NODE-22-length-202530-cov-23.464857_pt1 | contig 202530 bp, 200 predicted proteins | sample MGYA00519865_ERZ827498 | MGnify/ENA primary metagenome ERZ827498 (study PRJEB31778, sample SAMEA3449328) | human gut metagenome | biome: human gut; feature: human-associated habitat; material: faeces | place: United Kingdom | collected 2010/2012 ...
GAGTTTTTAAAATATCTTCTATGTGTTTTGGAAAATTTCTTCTGTTCTTCTTTTCAAGATGAATAATTAAATTTTCTTCTTGTTCAATATTTGTTATTTTTACCCCTTGCAATCCGAGCAATTCTTCTATAAAATGATTATAGAGCATATTGGAGCCTCCGTTTATGGTATCTACTCATTTCCATTTTAACGGTTTCTTTCCAAATATGCTTTACTTTTTTCGTGTCTTTTTTGTAGGCTCTGCTTGCTTACCCCAACAATTTATTATATAGCCCGGAAATTATAAGCGTACTGTCAAAAATGTTCTGAAAGCTTTTCGTGACGGTACGCTTATTTCAGCTCTTCACGGCTGCTTTTATCAAATTATATCGAAGCATGCATAAATTATCCCGCCTGCCAATAATTTAATATCGGGGGGGATTTGAAATTGAGGGCTTTTCTTAACTTTTCAGAGAATCTGATATCCGGTATGCTGCCGTTCGTTCTCCTTATAATATGCGGTATTTATTTTACGGTAAAATGCCGTTTTTTTCAATTTCGCTTTTTGCCCGAGTCATTGAAATATGCATTGGGCGGCATGCGGAAGGGGAGCAGGACGGACGGAGTCAGCCCTTTTCAGGCAGCCTGCACGGCGCTTTCCGCTACGGTTGGAACGGGAAATATCGCAGGAGTTGCGGGTGCGGTCGCCATAGGCGGTGCAGGAGCGGTTTTTTGGATGTGGATCAGCGCATTTGCGGGAATGACTGTCAAGGTGGCTGAAATTCTTCTGTCGCTTGAATACCGCGAGAAAAAGAACGGTGAATATGTCGGCGGCCCTATGTATTACATAAAAAACGGTTTGCCGAAGCTTTTTGCTCCGCTGGCTGTGCTTTATTCTGCGGCGGCTGTTCCGGCGGTTTTTTGCAGCGGAAACTTTACGCAGACGAATTCTGCCGTTCTTTCAATAGGCGGAAGCAGTATTATAAGGCTTGCGGGAGGAATCTTTTTTGCGCTGCTGACGCTGATTGTTTTGGCGGGCGGTGCCCAAAGGGTTGCCGGTTTTACGTGTAAAACAGTTCCGTTTATGGCGGTTCTTTATCTTTTGATGACATTTGGAATTATATTTGTTAATTTTGAACGCCTGCCGAATGCACTGTCTATGATTTTTAAGGGAGCATTTGATCCGTCGGCTGTTACGGGAGGTGCGGTCGGCTCTGCTGCCGCCGCGGTGTTCACGGGCGCTTCGCGCGGAGTATTCTCGAATGAGGCGGGACTCGGTACATCGGCAATGGCGCATTCTGCTTCATCCCACACAGACGGTATGCAGCAGGGGCTTTTCGGTATTTTCGAGGTGTTTGCGGATACGGTGGTAATCTGCACCCTTACGGCGCTTTCATTGCTTTGCTCGGGTGTGGGCATAGAATACGGAAAGGGCGCGTCGGCAGAGCTTGTAAGCTCCGCTTTCGCAACCCTTTACGGTAAATATGCGGTTATTCTGTTGGCGGTTATGATGTGCCTGTTCGGATTGTCAAGCGTTATAGGATGGGGCTATTACGGAATCGTTTCCTGCGATTATCTTTTCGGGAAAACGGGCAGAAGACTGTTTATTATTCTTTATCCGCTCGCCTGTATTCCCGGCGCTCTTATTAATGCGGATACGGCATGGCGGCTTTCGGGAATATTCAACGGCATCATGCTCTGCATAAATGCGGCGGCGGTGTTGCTTTTATCCGAAAATGCAATAAACAGCATGAACGGCTGCCGCCGCAAGGGCTTAAACGCCGCCGCTTCTTCCGAGAAGCGTATCGAAAATATTCCGTAAATATTCCGAGGAGGATATTCCGCTCCTTGCCGGCACAACGAATATGCAATAACAGAGAATTGCGGCTATCACAAGCAGCGCAATGAGAACAATGACGAGAGGCATACTGTCCGATAAAAACGGACGCGGCTTTTCCGGGAAATCGCCGCCGATACGGTAGGGCAACTCGTCGCTGCTGTCAGAGCCTTGCGCAGCGCTGCGGTGAGGGGCTGCGGAGGGCTTCATGCGGAAATCGTTGTTCGGTTTATCATTTGACGCAAGCTCAGTGAAAACATCCTCATCCGGGAAATCAAGCTCGGGTAAAGCTGTTTTATCTGCTGCGGCGGCATATGCGTCAAGCGGCAACGCCGCTTCCTGTGAAATATCCGTAATATCCGACTCTATGCTTTCAGATTGCAAGCCGACGTCGTGTTCGGGCACAGCTGTTTCCGCGGCCGAATCGGGCAGCGGCTCTTCATCGGCTGCTTCTGCCGCGTTATCGCCTGATGAAGAAAACAGGTTTGCAATATCGTCGTCCTGCGGCAGTGCTTCCGGCTCTTGAGCAGGCGCAACCTCGGCTTCCGCAGCCTTTTGGGCTGCGGCTTCGGCGTGCGTTTTAAGCTCGCCCGCGCACAGCTCCTCTATATACGGATGAATAAGCGACTGCATGATTGCCTTACGGACGCTTTTTCCATCGGACAGCATTATCATGGATTGCGGGCCGCTTTCGATAATGCAGCCTCCGAAACAGCCGTCGGACGTTACAAGCGGTGTTGCCCCGCTTATGACCGAAATTTCACTGCTATCGGAAATGCCGTAAAGCTTATTATCGATTTTTGTGAGGGTTTTGCCGATTGCTCCGGAAACGGTGTTCAGAATACCCTCCTCGCCGAAAAGACTGCCGACGATTATTATAACCCTGCTCCTTGAAACAGCACGGGCAAGATTCTGCACCAAGGATCTTCTGTCAGGCGCTTTATCGGTAAGAAGCCGCATTCGGCAGCAACCGCAAAGATTAAATTCCATTTCAAAATCGGTGGCTGTTTTGTAATAGATAATGTCAACCTTTATATTCTGAAGCATAATTTTCCCCATTCTGCCGCCGAATTTTTAAAGAGCTGTTTATCGCTGCGGCGGCGCTGCGAGGTGAGCCCTGATACGGAGAGTGTTATTACAAGCACCCTTCGTGTTTTTTATTCAAAGGGATATTTTATCCCGCGGTCGTCATACCAGCGCTTCGGATACCTCGGCGAAGGATTTGCCTTCGCGGCGGAGGTATCGACCGAGGCATCTTCATCCTCACGGGTTTCGCGTGCCATGACTACAAGGCGGGCGTCGTCAAAATCGTAAACGCAGGTCACAAGAGTAATAATATTATCATTCTTGTTAACATCCACGCCTGTGTTTATAAGGCTTCTCTCATATGCCTCGCCGGACCAGCTTTCAAAGTCCTCGTCATTGGCGAAGCTCTTGCGTGAGATATTGTATATGTAATTGTTATCATCCGATTTTGAAGCGTTGAGAACAAAAACGGCGTAGACCTTATATGTGCTTTTTTTGTAAAGCGTGGAAAATTCAAGCGTGGGATTTTGGCGGTAAAAGCTTAAGGAACGGTACTTTGTGAGATCGGCAAACATACTGCCGTTTTTCATGTGATGACCGTATATAACCAAATTTTTATCGGTCTCTTCTTCGGTTATTTTGTTTTCACAATCAAAAAACAGCGAGCCGTAGGCACTTTTTTGCTTTTTCTGATTGTGGGTGAGGTAAAAGCTGTTGTCCGCCGTCTGATAGATCGGGTTATCCACCCGAGTGTTCGGGACGGTTATCCAGCCCTTAAAATCGCTGTTCTCTCGCAGCATATATTCGTTAACCGTCAGCTTTTGTGCGGAGCTGTCGGTCGATACCGTGCCGTGCCATATGTTGCGGCTGCTTTTAATTATATTATCCTGCTTTTTAGCCGATAAAAAATAATTTGCGAGATACGAAGCGGAAACTATGAGAGTTATAAGCGAAATAAGGAAAAAAACCTTGATAATTATTTGCTTGATATTATCCCGTCCGTTCGGAATATAGGATAAATAAAGCCTGTGAAAAAAATTTTTAAAGGTTTCTTTTCCCTTTGCATGTGCGTGCTTCATTCAAAAAACTTCCTCAATAGTGTGTATTGCCAGCTTTAAAAGCTGCTTGGCTGCCTGCTCCCTTACATATTCGCGGCTTATAGGGTTTATATTAAGCTCACACACGGTTGTACCGCCGCGGTGCGCCGCCGCTATGAAAACAAGACCGGGGGAGTGCCCTTCGGAGCTGTCCGGCCCTGCGACGCCGGTTACCGAAACGCCTATATCGGCGTCGGCTTTTTTTCGTATGCATTCCGCCATTTGCCGCGCCGTGTCACGGCTTACTGCGCCTAAAGTATCAAGCGTCTCCTTTTTTACCCCTAAAGCCTCGTTCTTTATTCGGCAGGAGTATGACGCCATGCCGAGCTCGAAAACCGCAGACGATCCCGGCACTGCGGTTATATAGGAGGAAACAAGTCCGCCTGTGCAGGATTCGGCAGTGGCTATAAGCAGCTTTTTTTCTTTAAGCAGCCCAACCAACTCTTCTGCCGTGTTGTAAATTTCAGCGTTCATTACTCAATCACCGAAAATTCAGTGCCGTTTACGGCTTTTTCTATAAGCTCGTCCACCGCTAAGCCCTTTTCCGCCTCTTCGCATGCCGAAAGAGTAGGTCTCGTTTTCGGATGCTTCGGGGTGAATACCGTGCAGCAATCCTCATAGGGTAAAATGGAGGTTTCAAACGCGTCAATATTGCGGGAGATTTTTATAATTTCTTCCTTATCCATACCTATAAGAGGGCGCAGAACAGGCATATTTGTGACGCTGTCTGTCGTGACGAGCGCGGGCAGGGTTTGACTTGCAACCTGACCGAGACTTTCTCCGGTTATAAGAGCGAGACTTCCCGAATTCCGCGCCAGTCTTTCGGAAATGCGCATCATCATCCTTCGCATTATAAGCGTGAAATAATCCTCGGGGCAGTTTTTGCCTATTTCATCCTGTATTTCTGTGAACGGTACGATTGCAAGATTAATTGCTCCGGAATAAGCCGCGACCTTTTTAAGCAGAGTGCGCACCTTAAGCTCGGCGCGAGGACTTGTATAGGGCGGGCTTGCAAAGTGTATCGCGTCAAGGCGTAAGCCGCGCTTTGCCATTGTCCAGGCGGCTACGGGGCTGTCAATCCCGCCGGAAATAAGAATTGACGCTTTGCCTGCGGTGTCCACGGGCAAGCCGCCCGCGCCCTTTATCTGCTCGCATCTTATATACGCCGCGTAATCGCGCACCTCAACGAAAACCGTTCTGTCGGGATTATGAACATCAACCGTAAGATGCGGAAAATTATCGAGCAGCACGCCGCCTAATTCCCTGCAAATTTCGGGGGAGGTGAGCGGGAATGTTTTATCGGCGCGTTTCGCCTCAACCTTGAAGGTTTTAATGCTTTCCATTATCGGCTTTAAATATTCGGGCGCGCGGGTGAATATATCCTCGGCTGTTTTTTCGCAAACGCAGGCGCGGCTGAAGCCGGCAATTCCGAATATTTTCTTCACACGGCAGAGCGCTTCCTCAAAATCGTAATTTTCCGATTTCGGCTCTATATATATTGTAGACTGCGAGCTGTGAACCTCTGTTTCGCCGAGGCTTTTAAGCCGCCTTTTAATGTTTTTTATAAGAGCGTCTTCAAAATTTCTGCGGTTAAGCCCTTTGAGCGCCAGTTCGCCGTTTTTAATAAGTATTATTTCCTTCATATTTTCGCCTTTCTTAACGACCCTTCGGCGGCGCAAAGAGCGTCCGCCAGCAGGTTCACATCATTCTCCGTATTATCCTTGCAAAAGCTGATTCGAAGCGCACTGTCGGTAAGCGTGGGGTTAAGCCCCATTTCCTTTAAAACATAGCTGCCGTGCCCCTTTGCACAGGCGCTGCCGCTTGAAACAAAAATATTTCTTGCCTCCAAATAGTGAAGCAGTGTTTCCGAGCGATAGCCGGGCAGGGATATGTTTAGTATGTACGGCAGTGCGTCATCCGGGGAATTTATTACGGCGCCGCAGCGGGACATAAGGGTCTCACGAGCGTAATTCCACAGCTGCTTTTGCTTTTCAAGCTGTGTATTTAAGTTCGGTAAGTCTTCAACCGCGCCTTTAAGCCCCATTATAAGCGGAACAGGTTCTGTTCCCGAGCGCATGCCGTTTTCCTGCCCGCCGCCTGTTATAAGCGGCGGAATATTTACGGTTTTTCTCTTGAAAAGGAAGCCTATGCCTTTAGGGCCATGAATTTTATGCCCGCTGGCAGTCAGCAAATCTATACCCGACTGCCTTACATTTATGGGCAGCTTTCCGAATGCCTGCACCGCATCGCAGTGGAAAAGAGCCCTCGGGCTTATGCGCTTTGTAAGTGCCGCAGCCTCTGTTACCGGCTGAACCGCACCGGTTTCGTTGTTTACAAGCATCATGCTCACAAGCAGTGTGTTATCTGTCAGAGCGTTTTTTAAGTCTTCGGGCAATACCTTACCGTCATGCGCGGGCTTTAAGTAAATTACCTCCAGCCCTGCGTCGGTAAGCTTTTTGCAGGTCTCCAAAACGGACGGATGCTCAATTGCGGTTGTAATAACTCTGCCGCCGCGTTTGGCTGCCTTAAGGCAGGAAAGAAGCGCGGTATTGTTTGCCTCGGTTCCGCTGCCGGTGAATATAATTTCATCGCTGCGCGCGCCTATTGCTTCGGCAACTTTTTCCCTTGCGGCGCTCATCTCAGCTTCCGCCTCTATCCCCAATGTGTGGAGTGAGGACGGATTGCCCCAGCTGTCGCACAGAGCTTTATTTATGCAATCAACAGCCTGCTTGCAGGGCCTTGTTGTGGAGCTGTTGTCAAGATAAATCATACCGTTCAAAAAACGCGCACTTCCCTTTGGAAAATTAATATACATATTATACATTATATTTTGAAAATAAACAATAGTAAAATAAATTAAAATTTATAATTGATAACCCGGGAGTTTCCTGTTATAATTAAATGGAAAATGAATTTAAAGGGGAACATGAAATGGCAAAGGTTATTCTGCTGGCGCACACGCCGAATCCCGAGCAGACGGTTGCAGCGGCGGCAAAGCTGTGCTACAGCAGCTCGGATATAACAGGGCTTACCGACAGCCTGACAGACGAAAAGGCGGCGGCATTTGTAGAAATGCTTTCGGAAATAGGGCACGAAAGCCCTATAGAGCACGCAAGCTTTACCTTCGGTATTGAGGGGGTTTCGCGTTCGCTTTTGGCACAGATAACAAGACACAGAATGGCGTCCTTCTCGGTAAAGAGCCAGCGCTATGTGCGCGAGGGCAGCTTCGGCTATGTTACCCCGCCCGAAATTGCGGCAGATCACGAGGCTAAAAGGCTTTACGATGAAATAATGGCGGAGGATCAGAGAAAGTACGACCGCCTTGCCGAAATTTTAAAGGAAAAGCATATAAAGACCTTTATGGCAGAGGGTAAGGACGAAAAGACCGCGACCCGCCTTGCCGAGAAAAAGGCGATTGAGGACGCGCGCTTTGTGCTGCCCAACTCCTGCGAAACGCAGATGGTTATGACAATGAACGCCCGCTCGCTTAAAAATTTCTTCCGTATTCGCTGCTGCAACAGGGCGCAGTGGGAAATAAGGGATATTGCAGATCAAATGCTGGCGCTGGTGTCGGCTGTAGCGCCCGAGCTTTTCAAAAATGCGGGACCCGCCTGTGTTTGCGGCGCCTGCTCTGAAGGTAAAATGTCCTGCGGAAAGGCAGACGAGGTGCGCCGCCATATAGGAGAGCTTAAAAACAATGGGTAAGCTTATAGTGATTGAGGGGCTGGACGGCAGCGGGAAATCCACCCAACTTGAGCTTTTGCCGAAAAAGCTGAAAGCACGCGGAACAGACTGCCGCACGGTTTCTTTCCCGCAGTATGAAAGCGATTCAAGCGCGCTTGTAAAAATGTATCTGCGCGGCGACTTCGGCACTCACCCCGATGATGTAAACCCCTATGCCGCCTCTGTCTTTTACACGGTGGACAGGTACGCCTCATATAAATCCGTTTGGGGAGATTATTACAACGCGGGCGGAACGGTGGTTGCGGGGCGGTACACCACATCTAATGCCATTCATCAGGCTTCAAAGCTAAGCCCCGATAAATGGAAACCGTTTCTTGACTGGCTTTACGATTTTGAGTATAACAAAATAGGTATTCCGCAACCCGACAGAGTAATATTTTTGGATATGCCGATCGAGGTGTCGCAGGGGCTTTTAAACCGCCGCTACTCAGAGGACGGCGGCAAAAAGGATATTCACGAAAGCGACATTGAGTACCTTGAAAGCTGCAGAAAAGCGGCGCTTTTTACGGCGGAATATTCGGGCTGGATAACCGTGCCCTGCGCTAAGGACGGCAAGCCGCGCGGAATTGAGGATATATCAGACGAAATACTTGAAAGGGTGCTTTGATATGGTTTACGTTTTTTTAGCAAACGGCTTTGAAGAATGCGAGGCGCTTGCTCCCGTTGATATTCTGCGGCGCGGCGGCCTAAAGGTTAGTACCGTAGGCGTGGGCGGCAGTGTAATAACCGGCGCGCACGGAATAAGGGTCTGCTGCGATATAGGCGAAAATGAAATTAAAGAAAGCGATATGCAGGCGGTAATACTGCCCGGCGGAATGCCGGGCACGCTCAACCTTGAAAAAAGCGCAGCGGTGCAAAACGCGCTTGACTATGCCGCCGAACGGGGCTTGATTATAGGCGCGATATGCGCGGCGCCCTCGGTGCTCGGGCACAAGGGGCTTTTAAAGGGTAAAAAAGCCACCTGTTTCCCCGGGTTTGAAAAGGACTTAATCGGCGCTGAATTTGCAGAAGTGCCCGCCCAGCGCGACGGCAATATTGTAACCGCCTGCGGTGCCGGAGCGGCTTTTGACTTCGGCTTTTTGCTGCTCGAAACGCTTTCAGGCGATAAGGCGGCAACCGAGGAACTGAAAAAAACAATGCTTTATAAAAAATAATTTTTGCGGAGAGGAAAACAATGGACGAAAAAAATCCCGATATTATCCCCGAAAATCCCGAAAACAATACATTTGAGGACGATTTTGTAATCGGCAAGGGCTTTGAAATAAGCGAGGAGCCTATAATGCCCGAACCGAAAAAACGAGGAGCCAAGCATTCTGCAGGCAAAAACACACTTAAAAACATTATTTGGATTCTTTGCATAGTGGTAGTCTCCGTAGGTCTTGCCTTCGGCATAATTTTTGCGGGAGCGGACTATATGGGCATAGGCTTCGGCAGGGGCAAGGACTGTGAGGTTGTAATTGAGCATGGAATGTCGACCCGGCAGATAGCCGAGCAGCTAAAGGAGTGCGGCGCGGTTAAAATACCTATGCTTTTCAGGGTTTACGCAAAGCTAAAACACTACGACGGCAAATTTAAGTATGGTCTTTATACCTTTAATAACGAGGCGGGCTACGAGGCGCTTTCGGTTATGCTTATAGAAGAGGGCGCAAAGGCGAACAGCATTAAGGTGACTATACCCGAAATGTCCTCGGTTGACGATATTGCAAAAATTCTTGAGGAAAAGGGCATTTGCGAAAAAGCCGATTTTATCGATGAGGTTCAGCACGGCAGCTTTGATTACGATTTTGTAAAGGCTATACCTACCGAAAAGGTTTATTATCGGCTTGAGGGCTACCTTTTCCCCGAAACATATAATTTTTATTCATACGATTCCAAGGAGTGTGCGCACTTAGCTGTTGACCGTATGCTCAAAACGCTCGACAGCAAGCTTACCGAGGGCGTGCGGGATAAGATCGCAAAAAGCGGCTACACGCTGCATGAGGTTATGACCTTGGCGTCAATTGTTGAGCTTGAGGCGGGCGGCAGTCCCGAGGAAATGCCGAATGTGGCGGCGGTGTTCTGCAACCGCTTAAAGAGCGATGAATACCCGAAGCTGCAATCCTCCCCAACACAGAAATACCCCTACGGCTCGGGCAAGTACGATACCTATAAATCGGAAGGCTTACCGCCCGGACCCCTGTGCTCGCCGAGTGAAAACTCCATAAAGGCGGCAGCAGACCCGACTGCGAATTTCGATTACTACTACTTTGTGACCGACGCTAAAATGAAGTTTTACTATAACAAGACCTTAACCGAGCACAATAACACGATAAACCGACTTAAAAGGGAGAACAACTGGATTGGCGATAAATAAAATTCCGGAGCTTTTGTGCCCCGCGGGCGACCTTACGCGGCTTTGCGCCGCCGTTGATTACGGAGCGGACGCGGTGTATCTTGCGGGCGAGGAGTTCGGTATGCGCACCGCCGCGACGAATTTCGGCGAGGAAGACCTGAAAAAAGGCATAGAATACGCCCATAAGCACGGCGTAAAGGTGCATATTGCCTGTAATGTTATACCGCACAATGAAGAAATAGCCCGCCTGCCCGATTTTTTAAAAACCGTGAACGCTTTGGGTGCGGATGCGCTTATAGCGGCGGATATAGGCACAATAGGGCTTATAAAAAAATACGCGCCCGATATAGAGCTGCACGCCTCGGTGCAATCGGGCATATGCAATTACGAAACGGCGAACGCGTTTTACAATATGGGGGCTAAAAGGGTGGTTTTGGCAAGAGAGCTTTCTCTTGCGGAGATTGCGGAAATACGCGAAAAAACCCCGCAGGACTTAGAGCTTGAAGCCTTTGCGCACGGCGCTATGTGCGTTTCGTTTTCGGCAAGATGCCTGCTTTCAAGCTATATGACCGGGCGGGACGCAAACCGCGGCGACTGCGCGCAGCCCTGCCGCTGGAGCTATTCGCTTATGGAGGAAAAGCGCCCCGGGCAGTATTTTGATATTACCGAGACCGATAAGGGCACATATATTTTAAACGCGAACGACCTTTGTATGGCGGAGCAGCTTGATAAAATGGCAGCCGCCGGGGTAGACAGCATAAAAATTGAGGGCAGGGCGAAATCTCACTATTATGTAGCCGTTACCGCAAATGCCTACCGCGGCGCGCTCGACAGCCTGAAAACCGCCGACGGCGATTGGAAATGCCCCGAATGGGTGACAGAAGAGCTTAACAAAATAAGCCACAGAACCTACTCTACAGGCTTTTATTTCGGCACACCGCAAAACGCGCAGACCTACCAAAACGCGGGATATATACGGGATTACTCCGTAGCGGCAATAGTTGAGGGTTATGAAAACGGCTGTATCACAGCCGTGCTAAAAAATAAATTTCTGCGCGGGCAGGAGTTTGATTGCTTAGAGCCGGGCAAGCCGCCCTTTACCGTTTCGGCAAATACGCTTTTTGACGGCGATGGAAACGAAATAGAGGTTGCTCCCCATCCGATGATGAAGCTTAAAATTCCCTTTGACCGCCCGGTAAAGCCCGGCGCAATGCTCAGAATGAAGTATTAAAAAAACACCTTACGTCAATAATAAAGGCGTGAGGTGTTTTTTATGTCTGATACGGGCTTCGGCGCGGTTTTTGCAAGAAGGGCTGCAATTTCATTCTTTATTTGCGTGGTTTTGTTTTTCAGCTGTATTTTAAGGGTAGCGGTGTCCGCTCTGACGGATTATTCCGCTGTTTTAAACCGCCAAAGCGGCTATAGGCTTACCGTAGGAAAGCTGCGAGGTACAATATACGACAGAAATATGGTGCCTCTTACCAACGCCGAAAGCAAAATTATAGCCGCCGTATCGCCGACACCCCGAGCAGTTACGGCTGTAAGCGGCGCACTCTACGGTGATGAGCTGCAAGGCGTGCTTGAAAAGCTGAAAGGCGGCAAGCCCGTGCTTTGCGAGGTTCCGCGGGAAATAGACTGCGACGGAATTGCCTGTATGCAGGTATACACGCATAATTCCGCCGATACGCCCGCAGTTCACCTTTTGGGCTATACCGATTCGGATCTTCGCGGTATGTCGGGAATAGAAAAAGCCTATGACGGTATTTTGTACTCGGAAAAGGAGGCGGCTTTTGTATACACAAAGGACGGCAAGGGCGATATTTTAGCGGGTGTAAAGCCAGTTGCGGAGAACGACAGCTCGGTCACGGCGGGCGGGGTACTCACTACGCTTGATATAAATATTCAGGCAATAGCTGAAACGGAGGCTGAGGCAATAGATGCGGGAGCGGTCATAATAGCCGATTCAAAAACCTCCGAAATCAGAGCGGCGGTCAGCCGTCCCGATTTTGACTGCACGGATATTGCGAAATACCTGACCGCCGATAATTCACCCCTTTTGAACCGTGCGCTTGCTGCTTTTAATGTCGGCTCGGTTTTTAAGCCCTGCGTTGCGGCAGCGGGAATGGAGTCGGGCAAGAGGAGCTTCGGCTATAATTGCACGGGCAGCTGCAAAATAATCGACCGCGTTTTCAAGTGCCACAAGCGCTCGGGACATGGACTTATGACCCTTAAAAGCGGTCTTGCAAATTCCTGCAACACGTTTTTTTATAATTTCGCCTTCAACATAGGCGCGGATGCGGTTTTTAATATGGCTTCAAGCCTTAATTTCGGTAAAAGCTTTGATATATGCGAGGGAATAGCAAGCGCGGCGGGCAGCCTGCCACAGAGAGAAAGCCTTGATAATATAGCCTACCTCGCTAATTTTTCAATAGGGCAGGGGGAGCTGCTGCTTTCTCCCGCAGCTATGCTGACATTATACTGCGCGGCGGCATATGACGGCAGCTACGCGCTGCCCACAGCGGTTTCGGGCACACTGTCCGGCGGCAGATTTACTCCCGTGTCGGAGCGCGGCAGAACGAGGGTCATGTCCGCCAAAACCGCAAAAAAATTAAGAGAATATTTAAGCGCGGTTATAACCGAGGGCACAGGTACGGCGGCAAGACCTAAATCCGTGAGCGCCGCGGGGAAAACCGCAACGGCGCAAACCGGTAAATATGAAAACGGCAAAGAGATATGCGAGGGCTGGTTCTGCGGCTTTTTCCCCGCAGACGAGCCCGAATACACCGTAATAGTCTTTTCGGAAAACATCAGTAAGCAAAGTAAAAGCTGCGCGGAGATATTCGCCGGAATAGCCGACAGCGTCTGTGAGAGAATTGCAAAATAAAAGTTTAAACCGAGTGCGGCGGGTGATTCGGTTCGCCCGTATACCACAAAATTTTTTGCGGCGTCATTGCCGCATTTTTTTATTTCGCAAAAAATAAAAAAATGATTGACATTACCGATTTTGTGGAGTATTATGTATTTCGTTGGAGATGATTGGAATTGCTTGCAAATGAGCGAATGAATTATATATGTGAGCTGCTCAAAAAGAATGGTGCGGTAACAACAGTGCAGGTAAGCCATGATCTGAATGTCTCGGTTGAAACCATACGCCGTGATTTTTTGGCGCTTGAAGAGGAAAACAGGCTGTTAAGGGTGCACGGCGGCGCGGTTCTGCCGAGCGGCGGCGTTGAAAGAATGCCGCTTACCGACAGGTTGGAAATAAACCGTGAGGAAAAGCGAATTTTATCGGACGCAGCGTGCGATTTCATAAAAAACGGCGATATCATTGCAGTGGACACAGGCAGCACCGCCGTGGAATTTGCCGAGATATTAAGTCTTCGCTTTAAGGAACTGACAGTGATTACCCATTCGCTTGATGTTTTTGAACGTTTGCAAAACAAAAGCGGCTTTAAAAATATATTGGTGGGCGGAATTTATCTGCCGGACGAAAAGGCGTTCTGCGGTCTTCCTGCGGTGGAAGCATATAAAATACTGCATTGCGATAAGGCGTTCATCACTCCTGCGGCGATATCACTGAAAAACGGCTTGAGCGATTGCGGCGAAAGGCTTATGACGGTGGAGCGGCAGATGATAGAATCCGCTGATGAGATATTTGTTTTGGCTGACAGCGATAAATTTGAAAAAACCGCGCTTTACAGGCTGGCTCCCATAAGCTCGCGGTTTACCTTGGTTACGGATTCGGGACTTTCAGAGGAGCTTAAAAGTCTTTATAAAGAAAACGGCATAACGGTCGCCGCAAAGGGGTAGAGAAGATGGATAAGAACACGCAAAAGGCATGGCGAATAGGCTCTTTCTGTATCGCGACATATCTTGCAAGCTATGTAACCAGAAATATATTGAGCGTTTCCACACCGGAAATGATAAAGGAAGCGTTTTTTACAAAGGAATACACCGGTCTGCTTTCCTCGATATGCTTCATTTTTTACGCGGCGGGGCAGCTGATAAACGGCTTTATCGGCGACCGTGTGCATCCGAAATATATGATAATAATGGGACTCGGAATCAGCAGCGTCAGCACCTTTGTCATTCCCATCTTTGATAACCGAATCCTGCATTTTACGGCGTTTGCGCTCATCGGCTTCGGGCTTTCCATGCTTCGCGGACCGCTTATGAAGGTGATATCCGAAAATACTGCGGCAACACATGCACGAATGATATGCACTCTTTTCAGCATGGCGGGCTTTGCGGGACCGCTTATTGCAAGTATATTATCCATATTTTTTAAATGGAGAGCGGTCTTCACGGCAACCGGCGTAATATCGGTTATTATTACTGTGCTTGCGGTGGCGGCGATAACGGCGCTTGAAAAGCGCGGCGAAATAAAATTTGTTCCGAAGTACGATAAGGGAATCGCCGGAATTTTGAATGTCTTCAAGCTGGAGGACTTTATATTTTATATGCTCATAAGCTCAATAGGCGAGATTGCGGGCTCTTCAATAACCTTTTGGATTCCTACATACACAACAGAGCATCTCGGCTTTTCAAACGACGCCGCATCAACAATATACTCGGTTGTTTCTTTTTCCACGCTTTTCACTCCGTTTATAACCCTTCTCATATATGAAAAGCTTATAAGGAACGGTATAAAGCTTGCGCTTGTAATGTATGTTATATCCGCGGTATTCTTTATAGCGGTTCGATTTACTGCAGCCCCCGTTCTGAATGTATCAATGCTGATAATTGCAAAAGTTGCGGCTGCTGCCGCTTCAAGCATCGTTTGGAGCGCATACATACCGGGGCTTGCAAGAAGCGGCAAGGTATCAAGCGCAAACGGAGTGATAGACGCGGCGGGCTATGCTATGGCGTCACTTGCGAATGTTTTGTTTTCAACCTTTGTCGGCAGACTCGGCTGGGGCGGAATCGTGAATATGTGGTATATCATAATGCTGATAGGCGCGGCGGTGTCGTTCATAAAGCTCATTATGAAGAAAAAACAAAAAGCATAAAAACACGAGCCTTCGCTTTTGCGAAGGCTCGTTTGGCAGAATTCAGTTTGAAGCCTTTGCAACCGGCTCTTCTCTGAACAGCAGGGATATACACCATATGCCTGCAAGAGCTATAACGGTATATATAATTCGGCTGATTACGGCTGTGGCGCCGCCGAAAGCCCATGCAACCAGGTCAAACTCGAAAAGCCCGACCAGTCCCCAGTTTAAAGCGCCGATAATTACAAGGATAAGGCAAATCTTATCAAACATATCATCACTCCTTCTGCAAGGTTAGTTTTTGCAGAGGAAAAGCCTTTATACATTTGATTTTCCTGTAATAATCGGCAATATTATCAAATATATCTTTTTTAATTCTGCTTTGATGCAGCAAAAATCTCGGCGAATTCGGTTTCAAAGACTTTTATTAAGCTCATTCCGCTTTGATTGATATATTCAGCAATATCCTCTTTGCGGTCGGGGTGAATTTTAATTTTCCGTGTGCCGTACTCTATTGTGTTGCTTTGGCTTTTGTCAATGGAAAGCACAAACCGACCGCTGATGTTTAACAGCGTTTTCACCTTATTGATTGCTGCTTGCTTGTCCTTTATGTGCATAAAGGTAAGCGACGAATAAATTACATCGAATTTGCGCCCGAACTCATAGCTCATAAAATCACCGCAAACAAGCGTTACATTCGTCTGTTTTTTCAGGTTTTCCTTTGCCCGTTTTACGGTTTTCTGCGAAATATCAATACCGAAAAATTCACGGCAGTTTGGTGCTGTACGAACAGCAAGCCGCCCGTCTCCGCAGAAAAATTTGTCAAGACCGTAGTGGTTGTTTAATACACTATTGCAGATATAGTCCAATAATAATCTGTAATATTATCCTCTGTATCAACGGCAACACCTTTAAATTGATAAACCGGTTGGATATAAGATAATTCGGGTTGATTAATAGGCGAATCATAATACATTATTTTAAATTCCTTTATTATAATCTTACTAACTTCGGCATTTAGTTTAGTTGCATCGTAAACTATTTGTCCTTCTTTCAATGGATCAATATTAATCAACTCATTATAGGATAAGCAACGAACATTCCTTTCAAATTCATAATCACTATATATGCTATATATCGCATCAATACCTTGCGCATCAACCTCGACCGTAATATCTGAACGACCGTACACTTCATATCCTCCAATTTCTCTGCAGAAGCAAACACTTTTCATTAAAGGTTTACCATTTTCATCATACGTGCCACCCAAACTTTTACCAATAGTAAAACCATTGGGCAACAAATCATTGTCTTTAAGGTATTGCTCCGCAAGTTCAACAACTTGCTCGTCCGGAATATTAATCACTTCTGTACAGTCTCTGTTATGGCTGAAAATAAAGCTTCCGCTATTATATATTTCAAGCGTATCTCCGTCACCGCAAGTATATTTTGTATATTGTTTATATTCTGTGCTCCTTATTATATTTTCGCAGAAAAGTTTAAATAGATACCCGTCGTAATATTCAGAATTTTTAATGGTTCTACGCGGTTTTATTTTATATAATCCGATTTCCTTACCTAATTCATTCTTTTGATTTCCTAATTCAAACTCAAAAGGAACTGTTCCATGTATTTCTTGTGCTATCTGCGGAAAGTCTATTTTATTTGGTGAATTTGATACTTTTTTCTTGCAAGCACATAATTCGCTAATAATCGTTAATATTATTACGCATACAAGAATTTTTTCAAGGTATATTCTCCTTACTTTTTTATGATAAATTACAGTGAAAATCTGAAACGGAGTGCGCATTTTTATTCCTCGCTTTCGGCTTTCAGACTTTCAATTTCGGTCGAGAGCCTATCAAAGCGTGTCTGCACTTCGTCTAAAATCGCTTTTGCGTCCTGTGCCGCGCATTTTATATCTTCTATACGGCAATCCAAATCGTTCGCTTTGGCCTCTTTTTCGACAAGGTCGGATTCGTTCCTGTTAGCACAAGCGGCGATAGGACAATCGGAAAAGGCTACATTGTTTCCGTCACCGCAAATTTCCACACTGTCAAGCGGCACATTTTCAAGCGCAATATTTGCCCCGTCACCGAGAATTTGCAGCATATTTACATTAGAATTATTGAACGATACATTTGCTCCCTCGGAGTAAATCATCACATTTTCCAGCTTTTCTTCAAGCTCTGAAATTCTTTTTTCCAACTCCGCTATTCTGTTTTCAGCGCTATTCATTTTATAAACCCCATTTTGCAAATAATTATAATTTCCGCCGTCGTTGCTATATAATAAAGTACACGAATATCATAAATAATCGCCACCTTCAGCACATACAGGGATATTACATACGCTTGCGGCGGTATTAAAATAAATAAAATTGCAGTAACAATCAAAAACCCTACTGCTGTTATACACAACCGCATACTGCATGAATTTTTAAAGCTTACAACAGTAATAATCACAGCCGTAGAAATTCCGAAAATAATAAATAATTCCATAAGAAACATAACCGGATTTTTTGTCAAAACAAAAAGTAAAGTAGGCATATCCGCGCCGCCGATGATGCCTATTGAGCCGTTTATTACCGAAATTCTGCTTATATTGAAAATAATACTGTTAAAAAGCAAATACGATAAAGCCAATATCATAACATCATAAATTACAGCAAAAATTCTTTTCATTCTATTTCCGTCCGTTTATTATTTCTGAAACCAAATCAATACACCAAAATATGAAGCACAGCAAAACCGCTGCTTGCAGGCACAGCAAAAACAAATTAAAATTTGAGCCTTTGGGTTCTGCCTGAAGTACCGCTGCAAGGTAGGTATTAGCCGGATAAGCGAAAACCCGTTTAATACGGAAAAACATACATGCTGTGGTAAGCACCGAAACAACGGCATAAAACACGGCGTTTATGTATTTTATATTATATTTTCTGTTTATCAACCGCTTGGCTGTATATAAGGCGGCACAACATAAAAGCGCAATTAAAGCGGGAAACAAAAATGTGTTAAGAAGCGCTTTTTTTAAAACGGCGTCCTTGAAAAAGAGGCGGCAATAATTTGTTGTGCGCAAAAACTTAGGCGTGTTGTTTTTAACCGATATTGCAGTAAATATTATACTGAACCAAATATAAACGGTGGGTATAATAAACCATAAAAGCTGTTTTGCCTTTTTCACTTAAAATCATCCTTTCGTTTTTGTACGACGCTTTTGCGAAATTCTGCCGGGGTGGTGCCGGTTTGGGCTTTAAAAACACGGCTGAAATGCTGTACGGTCTTAAAGCCTGTCATATTTGCAATATCTTTTATGGGCACACTTGTAAATTCAAGCTGCTTTTCGGCAACGGTTATACGGTATTTCATAAGGTATTCTATTGCCGTAAGCCCCAGCTCCTCTTTCATCAGCGCCGTAAGCGTTGTGTGATTCATCCCGGCAGCTTTTGCTATATCGGGCAGAGTAATGCTTTCATCAAAGCGGCTTTCAATATACAATATCGCATCGCGCAGCTTCGCGTTTTTTATAATAGGCGTATTGTCCGATTTTTGGTGAGTTACACCGTACCCAATCAGCCCGTACATACGCTCTAATGCAATAATTATTTCCATAAAATACGAGCGACCTCGGCAGGACCAGTACCAATCCCGCTGATTTTGAAGTTCTTCCTGCATATACCCTGCTGCCTGCACTATTTTCTCAAGCTGTGTTTCGGCTATTGGCACAACATAAGCCTTATCGGTAAATGGCTTTAACAAAAATAAATCGTGCGTTGAGGCAATATCTCCGTAATCTTTTTTACGCAGCATCTCAAAGGACATATTAACATTTAAAAATTCGGGATGAAAGTAAATACAGGTATACTGTGCTTTTTGCTTTGAAATAAGCATGGGGTCGGCGGTTTCGTCAAAGCAGATAAACGCAGGCGCCGCGGCGTAAAGCCGTTCGTTTTCCACCTTAAATTCCAGCTTACCGGCGTTTAAAATAATAAGTAAAAAGCATTTGTCTTTTATGTCAATATTTTGAAATCGATCGTTCCTTACGCACTCAATTTTTGCAACCTTGCCTTCGCCGTATTTTCTGCCTACCGTTATATGCCGCATACTTTTCCCACCTTACCGAAATTATTTTAACATAATAAGGCGGACTGCACAACAGTAAATCTTTATCCGATTAACAATATCTTTTATCTGATTTTAAATATCGGTATTTGATTATTGTCATAATCAAAACAATATGTTATAATTTATCCGTAAACGGGGACGGCACCCATAACAAAAAACAGCTTTACATCATTTGCACAGGGGATGATACCCATAGAAAAAAACATTATTGTAGTAGATGAAAAAGGAAATGAATACGAAGCAACCTACCCTAAAAGGGCGAAGGGTCTTGTTAAAAACGGCAGGGCGCATTTTATAGAAGAAAACAAAATATGCTTGTTGTGCCCGCCGAATTTGAAATCGGAGGATAACAATATGTCAAACACACAAGCGACAAAAACTAATGATAAATTAACAATCAAATATGTTCTTGATAAAACAGAACAGATAATAAATGACACTGAATATATTCACAGTGCGTTAGAGCAGCTTGCCCTAATGCCGAAATCCGACCCCGGCGATATTGCAGGTCAGGAAAAAGCAAAAGCCATAGGCGAGATTGTTCGGTGCAGGGAAGCAACAAACCAACAGGCGCTGAAGTTTTATGAAAAAATGTATGATGATTTAACCGATAAGAAAACCTTAAAGGACAAGGCTCTTGCAGCGCTTGAAAAATGTTCGGGGAATGATGAACAAATGGAAAAATTATCCGGAATAATGACCGAAATAGGTTTTTTAGAAGAATAGAATTATAAATGTCAAAAGCGCCCGGTAAACCCGAGCGCTTTTGACATTATCTTTTACACTGAGACTTCTTAAGATATTGTGTAAACCTCCGAAACGGTATAAAACAGAAATATCAAATCGGAGGTTATAATTATGCCAAGGTACAAAAAAGCCCCTTTAGGAGCGGCTGAAAAAACAATGCAGTCGGCAAACCTTTTCAGCACCCCTTGAGGGGTTTGCATGTAACGCGCCCTTTCCGGGCGACTTAAGATATTTTAACGTTGAGTTCCTTTATAACGGCGAGTGTGTTTTCAAAGGTCTCTTCAACCTTAAGATATATATAGGTATATTTGTGGCTCTTATCCACACCACTTATCTCCAAAGAAAGCGGACATTCATCGGTTATGCTTTTGTAGGTTGCTTTCGGCAGATCCGAAATATATGCTTCAACCAATTTTTTGAGCTGCGCCTCGGTCACGGCGGTTTCCTCATATACAGCTTCCTCATAGGAATAACCGGGGGCTGTTTTTCCTTCATCTGTCACGGTGTAGTCCCTTGCGCTGACCGAACGGTTGCTGATTATGCTGTCAGATATCGAGCTGCGTATTTTTTTAATATGCTCGGGGCTTTTGTAAAGCTTGAGCAGCAACCGTATATAATCCGAATAGCTTATGTCGGTATAATTCCGTACAAAATGTCTGCCGCTTTTAAGGGTATAATCAAGGCTTAAATAATCTCCATTATCTGTTGATTCGGTAACGATTTTTTCATGGAGCTCAAGCACCGTTTTGGGATCTTTAAAGGTTATTTCGGTGCCTGTAAACCGCACGGTCACGCTTTCAATTTTGTCAGCGGCGGGAATGCGACGGCTGTAGCCGAAGCAGTCGGTTGCAAGCATTGCGGCGAATGTACCGAGCATAACTACCGATACAGCCCCCATAACAACGGATCTTTTAATTGATTTAAAGCCGCGGTCGTTAATTGCACCGAAGGTTATTGCCGCAAGCACACCGCCCACAGCAGCGAATATCCAGAATACAGGGCTTATTTCTCCCTCGGCGAAGATCGCCCCTGCGCCGAACGCCGCGATTATGCCGACTATAAGTCCGCATACCGTATATATGAAATTATATGCATAGGAGATTCCGCTTTTTTCACTCTTTCTGCGGCGGTAAAGCGCAAGGCTTGCAGCCAGTGATAAAAAGGTGATGGTGAGCAGCGCGATTGCAAGCGTTATTTCCGACCGCAGCGAAAGCTCGCCCGAAAGCAAATTCCCAAATCTTGTGAACGCGAACCAGTAGGGGGAGGAAAGGTTTACCAGGCTGCCGGTATATGCGTCATACGGGTAGCCGCGGAGAAAATAGCTGCAAAGCGAGGAATTTATGATTTGAACAAGCACGATTCCCGCATTGAAGGTAAAAAATGAGATAATAAGGTCGAAAATACTGCCGGCGCAGATCATAAATATAAGCGAAAACGCAGCCAGCGCGAACAGTATAAGCAGATTAAAGGCGTAGCCCTTTAAAATAGGCTTTACGCTGCATTCTACATATTTTGAAATTTTCAGCCCGCACATCGCACCGTAAACCAGAGTCACGGGAATGATTATAGGCAGAACGCTTGATATAAGCCGCGCAAGCAAAAGCCCCGTGCGGGTGGTGGGCAATGAATGAAAAAAGTCGCTTGAGCTGCGGCTGTAGAGAAACGCAAAGTTTATAAACATATAAACAAGCGCCGCCGCAACAGAGGCTATTGCGGTAATGAACATAAGCGTCGGGGCTATGGTATTAAGGTTATAAACCCTTGCGGTATTCTCGTATATCCGCTCAATCTTAAGCAGCGTGTAAACCGGGCAGGCAAGCAGGGCTACGACCGTCATAAGCACGGTCAGTCCCGCGGTGCGCTTGAGCGAATAGGCAAACAGCTGCCTTGCGGGATGAAAATTATTCGGCAATGCTTTTGACGTCATATCCGTTCACCTCCAACTCAAACATAAATGTTTCCTCAAGCGACGGCTCAATGCATTCGGAAAAAACAGGTGAAAGCCGATTTATATAATTCATGATTTGAATCTCGTCACCGCGCACTATCAACTGTAAAAGCGAGCCGCTGCGCTCTGCCTTAATAACGTCAAGTCCCGAAAACGCCGTGACATCCGGCACTCCGCGGAATGCCGCCTGAACCTTGTGCAGGTTGCTTTTGAGCTTGTCAACCTCATCGCTTAACACCATATGACCGTTGTGAACAAGTCCCACGCTGTCACACAAGTCTTCAAGCTCACGCAGGTTGTGCGAGGCTATTACCGTTGTCATTCCTCTTGCGGTAACGCCGTCAACCAGTATGCCCTTGAGCGCCTTGCGGATAACTACATCAAGCCCGTCAAACGCTTCGTCAAGCAGAAGATAATCGGGGGATGACGCGATTGCGTTTATAAGCGCCGCCTGCCGCTGCATTCCCTTTGACATGGTGGAGATCTTAGCCTTGTAATCGAGCGGGAAGACCTCGAGCAGACGGTTGTAAAGCGTATTGTCAAAGCGGGGGTATAGCCGTCTGTAAAAGTCAGCCGTTTCCTTTATTGTGGCATTCTGCATGAAATACGGCGTATCGCCGAGGTAGGCAATGCGCGATTTGACCTTCGGATTATCGAATATTTTTTCGCCGTCGGAGGTAATGCTGCCGCCGTCTGCCATATACACGCCGGACGCCAGCCTTAAAAGTGTCGATTTTCCCGAGCCGTTTGAGCCTACAAGTCCGTATATAGAGCCGTCTCCGATATTAACGCTTACCGAATCGAGCGCCTTTTTGCCGCCGAATATTTTAGTGAGGTTTTCAGCTCTTATCATTTTGCGTCCCCCTCCTTTTCAAACATCTCGGATACTATTTCAATAAGCTCCGGCTTGCGAAGCCCCAGCTCTGCTGCAGCCGATACCGCCTCGCGGAAATCCCTTTTTGCCGACATTATAACCGCAGTGTCCGCCGCGGCGTCGTCCGATATGAACGAGCCCTTGCCCTTTACCGAATATATAATGCCGTTGGTTTCCAGTATCTGATATGCCTTTTGTATCGTATTGGGGTTTACGCCCAGCTCCATCGCAAGCGCGCGCACGCTCGGCAGCTGCTCGCCGCTTTCAACGAGCCCGAGCGCCTTCATCCGCGCAAAGCCGTTTACTATCTGGTCGCAAATAGGAACGCCGCTTTTATAATTAAGCTTGAGCATAAAGCACCTCCCAAAACTGTATTAGTGTTTGTAGTACAGTAAAATAATACACTGTAACGCGCGGTTTGTCAATAAAAAATTTATTGATTTTATCATCTTGCAAAAAATGACGAAAGTTGTATAATATAATAGTTTTGAAAATACTTTAAGGGGTTGTTTGTTTTGGGTGCATACGGATATTTGCTGGCGCTTGCGCTGATATTGCTTTTTACGAAAATTTTCGGGCTTGCAACCGCGCATGTTCATCTGCCGCAGGTAGTGGGCGCGCTTATTGCGGGCATTCTTTTGGGACCGAGCGGAATAGGAATACTCCACGAATCGGATTTCCTCACGAAAACCGCCGAAATAGGCGTTATAATGCTGCTTTTTATTGCGGGAATCGATACGGATATAAACGAGCTTAAGCACACCGGTCCCGCCGCCTGCTTAATAGCGGCTTTGGGTGTTGCCGTGCCGATAATCGGCTGCGGCGGCGTTTACTGGCTTTTCTTTTCGCGCAGCTTTTCATACGCGGGCTTTATGAAGGCGGCGTTTGTGGGAATTGTTTTTGCGGCGACCTCGGTCAGCATAACGGTGGAAACGCTAAACGAAATGGGCAAGCTGAAAACCAAGGTCGGCGCGACGCTGCTTTCCGCCGCCATAATCGATGATATTATAGGTATAGTGGTATTAAGCATTCTGTCTGCTATGGGCGACAGCTCGGTCAGCCCCGCTATGGTAACCCTTAAAATATTCGGCTTCTTTGTGTTTACCGCCGTGGTCGGGTTTATTGTGTATAAGGTCTTCAAGCGTATCGCCGTAAACCATGCCACGAGCCGCCGCGTTGCGGTGTGGGCAATGGCGTTTTGCTTTATCATGGCATTCTGTGCCGAAAGGTTTTTCGGCGTGGCGGATATTACCGGCGCATATTTCGCGGGCGTTATACTCTGCAATGTTACCGATTCGCGGCGCTATGTTGCAAAAAAGGTTACCGCGGCTTCGTATCTTGTTTTCTCCCCGGTATTCTTTGCCGGAATAGGGCTTAAAACCGAGCTTAACGGCATAACGCCTAATATAATCGTATTTGCGCTTGTGCTGGCGGTAATGGCGGTAATCACCAAGATTATCGGCTGCGGTTTAGGGGCGCGACTCTGCAAAATGACGCCGCACGAGTCATTGACCGTCGGCGTTGGCATGGTGGCACGCGGTGAGGTTGCGCTTATGGTGGCGCAAAAGGGAATCGACAGCGGAAATATCGATCCGCATGTGTTCCCCGCAATAGTGCTTTGTGTGGTTATAGCCGCGCTTGTAACACCGGTGCTTTTAAAGCTTGTAATTTCAAAGGGAGACGCTGCAGGCGGCAATACCGAGCCGCAGCCGGCAGCTTGAATCTTAAAAAACCGTTAGAATTAAAGGGGAATTTGTAAGCCGATTCAATGGCGATGCAAATTCCCCTTTGGTATAATTACGGCAGAAATAACAAAGGAGGATTTTTGTTGTGAGGTTTCGGACGGTAAGACCGTTTTAACGGTTACCCACTCTGTAAAGGCAGCGAGCCGCGCCCACGCGTTCATATATAAATTAATATCCAATTCCTACTATGCCGTAGTGAGCGGAAAAGGCTCCGAAAAATAATCCATGCGAATTAACAAAATTCTTCCTTTTTCATATTTTATGAAGAGGAAGAATTTTTATTTTCAGGGGGAGGATACTATGCCTATAATATATTTAAGTCCGTCCACACAGGAATTCAACCCTTATTACGGCGGGGGAAACGAAGAATATTATATGAATCTTATAGCCGACGCAATGGAGCCGTACCTTGCGGCAAGCGGCATACAGTTTACGCGCAACACACCCGATATGACCGCTGCGTCCTCGATTGCCGCTTCGAACGCCGGGAATTACGACCTGCATTTGGCGCTGCATTCAAACGCCGTAGGGAGCGGTCAGCAGTCCACCGTGCGCGGAATAGATGCTTACTATTATCCCGCAAGCGTTAACGGCAAGCGCTTTGCAGATATCGCGGCAAATAATTTACAGCTTATATATCCGCTGCCGGGAATGGTGAAAACCGTTCCGACGACAAGGCTCGGCGAGGTTGCAAGGGTAAGGGCACCCGGCGTGCTTATAGAGCTCGGTTATCACGATAACCCGCTTGACGCCGACTGGATACGGAACAATATAAATAATATCGCCGAAAATCTTGTGCTGTCACTTACGGAGTATTTCGGAATACCCTTTAATATGCCGCAGCCCATACAGGTGGGATATGTCTCAACCGAGGGGTCGAACCTTAATATCCGCTCGCGCCCGGATATCGGCGCGCCTATAATCGGCAAAATACCGAACGGCTCGGAAATTGTAATTTACAATCGTCTGCCCGAATGGGATTTGGCAGGCTACGGCGGAGTTATGGGCTATGTGAGCAGCCGTTATGTGGCGGTATAAATTAATTGAGCGTGCCGAATTTTCGGCACGCTACCTTCGGAAATGCTGTTCAGCATTCTTCAATCAGCCGTTCAAGCTCCTTTGCGGCAACGCTTAAGGGCTGCTCCTTACGCTTTATTAAAACAATATTCCGCTCGGGAATTTTTTCCTTTAAATCAATTATATTTACGTCTTCGCTTTGCAAAAATTCCTCGGGAACAAACCCCACGCCGAGGTCTGCCGCTACCATCGGTAATATTTGGTCGGCGGTGAACGCCTCAATATCGGGGCGGTAGGTAAGCCCGAGGGCGGAAAAGAAGCCCGAATAAAACTCAAAGGACTTTGTGTCCTCACCGAGTGAGATGAGCGGGTAATTCGTCAGCTCCGAAAGAGAGACCTGCCTGTTTGCAAGGCTTGAAAAGTACGGCGAGCACACCGCAACCTCGTTTACGGGGCGTATGACCCTTTCTGTTAATGACGCGGAACGGACGGTCGGGGTGGTCACAACTGCAATATCCGCCGTTCCGCCTTTCAGAGCGGCTATTGCCTGCGGGGTGGAGTGGTTGCTTATTCTTATATGTATACCCGGGTAGCGCAGCCTGTATTTTTTAAGCACGGGCAAAAGCAGGCAGCGCAGCGCCACCTCGCTTGCCGCAACATATACGCTGCCAGAGCGCAGCGAGCGGCTGTCGGTAATTTCCGCCTCACCCATTTCTATATGCTCATACGCTATTTTAATATGCTCATAAAGCCTTTTTCCCTCGGGCGTCAGCTTCATTCCCTGATTGCTGCGGGAAAAAAGCGCGCAGCCGAGCTCTGCTTCAAGGTTTTTAATTGTTCGGGTCAAATTAGGCTGACTGTTAAGCATCAGCTTTGCCGCCTGGGTTATATTGCCGTATTTCGCAACATAATAAAACACACGGTAATAATCATAGCTTATATACATTTTTTGCACGCTCCGCAATATCAAAATGATATTATAATTATATCTATTATATATTTTACATATGTGGATAAAATGATTATAATATAGCAGTCAACAAAAGTCAAGGGGCGGTTATATGAACTATAAAAATGCGGATATGAATGCGCTTATGTGCGAAAGGGATAAATGCGCGGCTGAGCTTGCAAAATATGCAAAAAGCGGGCTTTCGCTTGATCTTTCCCGCGGAAAGCCCTCAGCGGAACAGCTTGCGCTTTCGCTTAATATGCTGGATGTTTTGGATCACCGCAGCATTTTAGACAGTGAAAGCGGTCAGGACTGCCGCAACTACGGCGGGCTTGACGGCATAGAAGAGGCAAAAAGGCTTTTAAGCCATATGATGGGCACGCACTCGGTAAACACCATAGTGGGCGGAAACAGCAGCCTTACAATGATGTACGAGCTTGTAAGCCACGGCATGACCGACGGAATATGCGGCGCAAAACCGTGGCAGGAAATAAAGAACCGCAAATTTTTATGTCCCGCCCCGGGGTATGACCGACACTTTGCAATAACCGAGCATTTCGGGTTTGAGCTGATACCTGTAGGTATGACCGAAAACGGACCCGATATGGACGAGGTTGAAGAACTTATAAAGGATGAAACCGTAAAGGGCATTTGGTGCGTTCCGAAATACCAGAACCCGACGGGAATTGTTTTCAGCCCCGAAACGGTGCGAAGATTTGCCGCGCTGAAGCCCGCGGCGGAGGATTTCCGTATTTTTTGGGATAACGCGTACTGCATACACGCCTTTGACGGAGAAAACGCCGAAATACCCGACATTATAAGCGAATGTGAAAAAGCGGGGAACGCCGATTTGGTTTATGAATTTTGCTCCACAAGTAAAATTACATTCCCGGGCGCGGGAATATCCGCACTTGCCGCAAGTCCTACCAATTTAATTGATATAAAATCCTTTTTGAAGTTTTCCACCATAGGACCCGATAAGCTCAATCAGCTGCGGCACGCGCGGTTCTTCAAAAACAGCGCGGGACTGCGGGCGCATATGAAAAAACACGCCGAAATATTAAAGCCTAAATTTGAGGCAGTGTATAAAACCTTGAAAGAGGAGCTCGGCGGCGTCGGCATTGCCGACTGGACTGCGCCGCGCGGCGGTTATTTCCTTTCCTTTAATACGCTGCCGGGGTGCGCAAAAAAGGTGGTTGAAATGTGCGGAGAATACGGAGTGAAATTTACGCCGGCGGGGGCGTCCTTTCCGTACGGCTACGACCCCGAGGATAAAAATATTCGCCTTGCGCCGTCATTTGCGACGGTTGAAGAAATAACGCAGGCAATAAAGGTTTTGTGCCTTTGCACAAAGCTTGCGGCAATAGAAAAGCTTATGAAGGAGAGAACTTAAAATGGCGGAATTACTTGAAACGGTTATGACGGCAGTATTTGATATTGCGCTGCTTTTCCTGGTTATTTACTCGGCAAAGGACAGGGCGGCAAACGGCGGTACGCGGCTTGTGGCGCTTACATTCAGCTTAGGCTTTTTGCTCGGTATTTTGTCTAAGTGCATTGCGGGCGGCGGTTACGCCGTAATGACCCTTTCGGCGCTCGGGTTTATGCTTTCTTATATGCTTTTTGTTTTCAGTATTCCAGAGAAGAGGAAGCACAATGAAAAGCGGTAAGCCCTTTAGGGGGCAGATGTCCGACAGCTTCAGAGCGGCGGTGTTTATAATTTTGTCGGGCGGATTTCAGGACGCATATACCTACACCTGCCGCGGCGAGGTTTTTGCAAACGCCCAAACGGGAAACATTGTGCTTTTAAGCACGGCGCTTTACGGGCGCGAGTGGCAAACGGTTTTAAAATATCTCGTTCCGGTGTTTTCCTTTTTAGTGGGCACGGCGGTTGCCGAGTTTATTCATATAAAGCTGAAATGCTATGAAAAGCTGCACTGGCGGCAGATAATACTGCTGCTTGAAATACTTTTGCTTTTTTCGGTGGGTTTTCTGCCCGCAAAAGTTGAGCCGCTTGCAAACGCGTTTGTTTCTTTCGTCTGCGCTTTGCAGGTGCAAACCTTTCATAAGGTGCGGGGACACGCCTACGCCAGCACCATGTGTATAGGCAATATGCGCGCGGGCACAGAGGCGCTTTGCGCATACTTCCGCGTGCGGGATAAAGAAATACTTAAAAAGGCAATAACCTATTTCGGCGTTATATTTGTTTTCGGCATAGGCGCGGGGCTCGGCAGCGTGCTGACATGCGCGGCGGGATATAAGGCAATATGGCTTTGCTGTGCGCTGCTTTTTATAAGCTTTTGTATGATGTTTGTGCCGGAGAAAGATATGTAAATAAATGCGGCGACAGTGCCGCCGCACCTATTAAATTTAATGAAACATAGTCTGAACGCCGTCAACAAAATCGCCCACGGCTTTCACAAGCTTTGCCGAACCCTTGGTAATGTTTTTATTATCGTTAAGCATTACCTTACCCACGGCAAGCGCTGCAGCGCCGGCTACCATTCCGGCTCCGAGACCTTTCATAAATGTCATTGTTCCGTTTTGCATTTTTAACCCTCCTTTTTTAGTTATTATATCCCGAAAATTCAGCAATTTATAATGTTGTGAAAAAAATAACAGATAAATCAAAAGAGTAAGTTAATATTTGTGTAAAAATAGGCTTGACATTATTGGGCAAAAGTAATAAAATAGTACAATAATTGCGAGGGGGTATGCTTTACGGTCGGCGGTTTGATTGCGTTTATATTCGGAATAGCGGAGGCGCTGATGCTCAAAAGCGCGCTTTCCTCTTTCACTTCGGGAAATTACACCAAAGCGGTTACGCTTGTGCTCATAAAGCTTTTGCTTTACGGCGCGGCGACAGCATTGCTTGTGTTTGTATTTCCGAAGTTACTTTATGCCTGCCTTATCGGCTATGCGGCGGGTCTGCCGCTGGCTGTAGTCGGTTGGTTTATATATTACACTGTGCATACCCAAAGGGTAAAATCGGGGGATGATAAAAACGAAAGCAATAACAATAACTGAATTTGCGTTTTCCGCCGTGCTTTTTTTACTGGGATTTATAGGCTACTGCGCCGTTCATTCCTATATTAAGCACCACGGGGAAACAAAGGAGCTGAAAAAACGCTCGGTGCTGCTTTTGGCGCTTGCCGTTATAGCCGCGTGGTTCTTTATAGGCACGGCGGTAACGTCGGTTTCAAGCGGTAAAGCGGGCATGAATGTTGAATTTGAAATGTTCAGCGAGCGGGTAACGCTTTTCGGCGTTTCATTTGCACAAACTACGGTGCTTACCTGGATAATAATGCTTATAGTGCTTGTTTTCTGCCTTATTTTCAGGTTTATACTGTTCCCGCGCTTTGATAAAGACAGACCGAAAAACGCCTTTCAGAACGTAATGGAGCTTGCGGTTGAGGCAATGGAAAGCTTCACCAAAGGCGCCGTGGGCGATTATTCCGAGAAATTAGCGCCCTATATGTTCTCGCTTGCGGTGTTTATGGTCTTCTCGGCGGCGTCGGAGCTTTTCGGCTGCCGACCGCCCACATCCGACCTTTTAATAACCCTCTCCATGGGTCTTATAACCTTTGCGCTTATTAACTTCTACGGCGTTAAGAAAAAGGGCTTCGGCGGAAGAATAAAATATCTTTCAAGCCCTACGCCCGTAATACTGCCCATGAAGATATTGAGCGACGTTGCGGTTCCTATTTCGCTTGCCTGCCGACTTTTCGGTAATATGCTCGGCGGAATGATAGTAATGGACCTTTTAAAATCGGTTTTAGGCGGCTATGCGTCGGGTATTCCGGCGGTGGCGGGGCTTTATTTCAACCTCTTCCACCCGCTTATACAAACATATATTTTCATAATACTTTCGCTTACGTTTATAAACGAAGCAATCGAGTAACAGGAGGAATTTAAAAATGGTAGCAATTGGTGCAGGTTTGGCAATTTTAACGGCAGTGGGCGCAGGTCTCGGCATGGGCATTGCAACAGGCAAGGCGGTTGAGTCTGTGGCTCGTCAGCCCGAGGCTTCGGGTAAAATAAACGCGATACTGCTTTTAGGCTGCGCGCTGGCGGAATCAACGGCAATTTACGCTTTCGTTGTGGCGCTTATTTTGGCTGCAAAAGTATAATTTGAACGGAGAATCATCATGTTCGGTTTGCAAATATCAGATGCCGTCAAGGATCTGATAATAAATATAATCAATATAATCGTTCTGTTTGTTATTGTTAAGTCGCTTGCGTACAAGCCGGTCAAAAATTTTCTTGACGCGCGCAAGGCGAGAATAGACGAAAGCCTTAAAAACGCCGAGAACAAAAATGCCGAGGCGGACGCTTTAAAGGCGCAGTATGAGGACGCTTTAAAGCAAAGCAAGCAGGAAAGCGATAAAATTATAGGCGAAGCGGAGTTTTCCGCACAGAAAAGAGCCGCCGAGATTACATCTGACGCCGATAAAAAGGCGGCTGACATTACCGAAAAGGCAAGAAAGGACGCCGAGCGCGAGTATAACGAGCGTATGTTGGGGCTCAAAGCGGATGTTACCGATATAGCCTTTGATATTTCAAAGAAAATTCTTTCGCGCGAGGTTACCGACGCCGATAATATGGCGATTGCCGATGAGTTTTTCTCGAAATACGGGGAAAAGGAAGAAAAAGTATGAAAACGGTAGTTATAACCGCTGCGGAGAATATGTCGGACGCAACCTATGCCCGTATATGCCGCGGTTTCCGCGAAAAATTGGGCGATGACGTAAAGTTTGAAAGAGTGACCGATAACAGCATTATCGGCGGCTTTATTGCCGACGCGGACGGTGAAATTTACGATTTGAGCATTTCCTCACAGCTTAAAGAAATGCAGAAAAAAATTGACGGATAAGGGCGGTGTAAGCAGTGCCGGAAATTAAAAACGAAGATATAGGCAGCGTTCTTAAAAAAAGAATAGCCGATTTTCACACCGCGCCGATAGTATACCGCTGCGGTAAGGTTTCAAGCGTGGGCGACGGCGTTGTAAGGGTAAAGGGCTTGCCTGACCGCCTTTACGGCGAGCTGCTCGAATTTGAGGGCGGAGTTTACGGTATGGCGCTTGACCTTGAAGAAGACGGCGTGGGCGCCGTGCTTATGGATAATTCCGATTCCGTAAGCGTGGGCAGCACCGTTAAGGGCACGGGAGTTGTGGCTGAGGTGCCGGTGGGTCAGTCGCTTATAGGCAGGGTTATAGACCCTATAGGCAGACCGCTTGACGGCGAGCCGCTTATTGCAAAGGAATACCTGCCGTGCGAGAGAACCGCGCCTACAATTATGCAGCGCCGCCCGGTGGATAAGCCCCTTGAAACGGGAATACTGGCTATTGACAGTATGATTCCGATAGGCAGGGGTCAGCGTGAGCTTATTATAGGCGACCGCCAGACAGGTAAGACCTCAATAGCGATTGATACGGTCATAAACCAGAAAAACAGCGATGTTCTGTGCATTTACTGCGCGATAGGTCAGAAAGCCTCTAACATATCGCAGATAATAGAAACGCTTAAAAACACGGGGGCTATGAAATACAGCGTTGTGGTTGCCGCCACCGCGTCGGACAGTCCCGCAATGCAGTATTTAGCGCCTTACGCCGCCTGCGCTGTGGCAGAGGGCTTTATGAAAACGGGAAAAGACGTGCTTGTAATATACGATGATTTATCAAAGCATGCCGTGGCTTACCGTACCATGTCGCTGCTTTTACACAGACCGCCCGGCCGTGAAGCATACCCGGGTGATGTTTTCTACCTGCACAGCCGTTTGCTTGAGCGCAGCGCGTGTTTGTCGGAAGAGCTCGGCGGCGGCAGCATTACCGCAATGCCGATAATTGAGACTATGGGCGGAAATATATCCGCATATATTCCGACCAACGTTATTTCCATAACCGACGGTCAGATATACCTTGAAACAGAGCTTTTCCACAGCGGCGTGCGCCCGGCTGTTAATACCGGTCTTTCGGTTTCGCGTGTGGGCAGAGCGGCGCAAAGTAAGGCTATGCAAAAGGTTTCGGGCTCTTTGCGTATAGACCTTTCGCAATACCGCGAAATGGCGGTGTTTACGCGTTTCGGCAGTGATGTTGATGAGTCAACCAGAAAGCTGCTTGACCGAGGCAGAACCCTTACCGAGCTTTTAAAGCAGCCGAAAAGCCGCCCGTACACCCTGTTTGAGCAGGTGGCGCTGCTGTTTGCTTACCGTAACGATATTTTTACGGGCGTGCCCGAAGCAGAGCTTAAGGCGTTTGCGGGGGATATGCTAAGAAACCTTAGCAAAAACCTTTCCGCCGTGCGCGATACGGTAAACTCAAGCGGTGCTTTGAGCGATGAAAACGCCGAGCGTATGAAAACGGCGCTTACTAATTTTAAGGAAAATTCTGCATATGGAAAACATCAGTGAATTAAAGCAGCATCTTCACGCCGTTACGCAGACAAGGCAGATATCAAATGCAATGTATCTGCTTTCCACCTCGCGTATCAGGAAATCGATGCAGAATATTGACTACAATCTCACATATATGCGCAAGCTGCGCGCCACCATGAAGGATATTGTTTCCAAAACAAAGCACAACTCTTTAAGCGACCCGTTTATTGAGCTTACCGAGGGCGGAAAGGCGCTGTTCTTTGTAATCACCTCGGATAAGGGGCTTTGCGGCGGCTACAATTCCGCAGTAGTCTCATTGGCGCTGCAAAAAATGCGGGAGTATAAGGAAACGGTGGTTTATTCCTTAGGGCTTAAGGGCACCGAAATGTTTTTATCCCGCGGAATAAAGCCCGATGAAAGCTGGTACGGCGCGTCGCAGCGCCCCTCACTTTACTCGGCGCGGGATCTGGGTGAGAGAATAGTCGAGCTTTATGATGACTGCACTGTAAGCGAGGTTTATATAGTTTATACCGAATATGTAAATTCTGCGGTGCAAAGACCGGTTTGCAAGCGTGTTTTACCGCTTTTACGGCGCGATTTTGATGATGTTGAATACGAAAACAAATACACCGCCGAGGTAATTTACGAGCCGGATTTGCAAACGGTATTCGACCGAATGGTGCCGCAGTATGTAATCGGTATGATGTACGATATTATGATGCAGGCGGCGGCGAGCGAAAACGCCGCAAGAATGACGGCAATGCAGAACGCAACCAAAAACGCCGATAAAATGATTGCAAAGCTGACAGAGCAGATAAACGCCGTGCGCCAATTAGTTATTACCAACGAGATAACCGAAATAGCGGCGGCAACACAGGTACAGAATAACGGAGTATAGGTGACGCTTAATGGAATACACGGGTAAAATAATTAAAATATCGGGACCTGTTATAGATATTCGCTTTGATAACGGAAAAATACCGCCGATAAATGCGCTTGTTACGGTGGAGGAATACGCAAAGCACGCCGAAATAGCCGCGCATTTGGGCGACGGCGTTGCGCGCGCAATAGCGCTTGAAGCAACAGAGGGCTTGCGCTGCAACCTTAAAGTAACATCAGACGGCAAGGGCATTGAGGTGCCCGTAGGTAAAGAGGTTATAGGCCGCGTGGTTGATGTTCTCGGCAGACCGATTGACGAAAAGGGCGAAATAAAGGCGGAAAAATACCTGCCGATACACCGCAGCGCTCCCCCGCTTAATAAGCAAAAGCCCGCAACCGAGCTGCTTGAAACGGGAATTAAGGTAATTGACCTTTTGGTACCCTACGCCAAGGGCGGTAAAATAGGTCTTTTCGGCGGCGCCGGCGTTGGTAAGACCGTACTTATAATGGAAATGATTCACAATATCGCCGTAAATCACGGCGGCTACTCGGTGTTCACGGGCGTGGGCGAGCGCAGCCGCGAGGGCAACGAGCTTATCCACGATATGGAAAAGAGCGGCGTTATTGAAAAATCAATACTCGCGTTCGGGCAGATGAACGAGCCTTCGGGCAGCCGTATGAGGGTTGCTATGACGGGGCTTACAATGGCGGAATATTTAAGAGACGAAAAAAATCAGGATGTACTTTTGTTTATAGATAATATCTACCGTTTTGTTCAGGCGGGTAACGAGGTGAGCGCCCTGCTCGGCAGACTGCCGAGCGCGGTTGGCTACCAGCCTACCTTAGCGCAGGAATTAGGCGAGGTTGAGGAGCGCATAGCCTCGACCGATAAGGGGTCTATAACCTCTGTTCAGGCGGTTTATGTTCCGGCGGACGACCTTACCGACCCCGCACCTGCCACAATATTCACCCACCTTGACGCCACTACCGTTTTATCAAGAAGTATTGCCGAGCAGGGCATTTACCCCGCGGTTGACCCGCTTGAGTCAACAAGCCGCGCGCTTGAGCCCGAAACGGTGGGCGAAAAGCATTACAGCGTAGCCCGCAGGGTTCAGGAGTGCCTGCAAAGATACGACGATTTAAAGGATATAATCGCGATTTTGGGTATGGAAGAGCTTTCCGCCGAGGATAGGCTTACCGTTTACCGCGCGAGAAAAATTCAGAACTTCCTATCGCAGCCTATGAGCGTTGCAAAGGCGTATACAGGCGCAGAGGGTCGCTTTGTGCCGCTTGATGAGACGATTGAGGGCTTCCGCCAGATAGTTGACGGCGAGGTGGACGACCTGCCCGAGCTTGCTTTCTTTATGGTGGGCAATATTGAAGAGGCAAAGGAAAAAGCGAAAACGCTTTAAGGTTATAGTTATATTATGGACGGATTTTTACTTGAAATAATTACCCCTGAAAAGCAGTTTTTCAAAGGCGAGGCGGAACAGATAATCTGCGAGACCGAAAGCGGAAAGCTGGGAATTTTAAAGGGACACCAAACAATGGTTTCCGCCCTTGAAATAGGGGAAATACAGATAAAGGTAAACGGCGAATGGAAAAGTGCCTTTATTTCCGAGGGCTTTATGGAGGTACGGCGCGACGAGGTGGTAATATTCTCGCAGTGCTGCCAGTGGCCCGATGAAATTGACGGCGCGCGGGCAGAGGAATCGCGCATACGCGCGCTTGACAGATTGCACCTTGCCGAAAATATTAAGGAGCACCGCCATAACGAGATATCCTTGGCGCGGGCAATGGCGCGCTTAAAGGTTAAAAACAAATTATAAAAAGTGTAATACAATAAAGAAATCGCGCTTCGGAGCACCGTTTTGGATGCCTCGGAGCGCGATTTTTAACTGTCAATCGTATGCGGATGTGGATTACGGCATATTGTTCTGTATATATTCAACCACATCGCCTATTGTTTTGAGGTTTTCGATTTCCTCATCGGGAATTTCAACCTCAAATTCATCCTCTATGGACATAAGAAGCTCGACAACATCAAGACTGTCCGCTTCAAGATCCTCTGCGATTTTGGTGTCCATTGTCATTTCTTCCGGATCCGCGTCCAGCTGTTCTGCCAATATTTCTTTGATTTTTTCAAATACCATAATAAAATGCCTCCTGAAAATTTCAACCGCCGTTTTTATGGCGCGGCGGAAATATACTAAACAAATAATATGTTCTTCCGGCGCGTTTGTCAATATATTTTTATACTTTTTTAAAAAAAATATCCCGAGAAGGAGAAAAGCGTCTGAAAACTGTTGCAAAGCGGAGCGTTTTAGTTTATAATACAAAGTGATTATTTATCAACGAAAGGTGGGAAAGAACGCCGCGGCGTTCTTATGTATGGCTAAAGAAAAACTGGTGAAATCCATAACCTCAATGGACGAGGATTTTGCAAAATGGTACACGGATGTTGTGCTTAAGGCTGATTTAATCGACTATTCCTCCGTTAAGGGCTGCATGATAATCCGTCCATACGGCTACGCAATCTGGGAAAATATTCAGCATATAGTTGACGGTATGTTCAAGGAGACCGGGCATGAAAATGTTTATATGCCTATGTTTATACCCGAAAGCCTGCTGCAGAAGGAGAAGGATCATGTTGAGGGCTTTGCCCCCGAGGTTGCATGGGTGACCCACGGCGGCGAAGAGGAGCTTGAGGAAAGGCTCTGCGTGCGCCCGACCTCAGAGACCCTTTTCTGCGATCACTTTAAGAATATTGTTCATTCCTACAGGGATCTGCCGAAGCTGTATAACCAGTGGTGCAGCGTTGTACGCTGGGAAAAGACCACCCGCCCGTTTTTGCGTTCGCGCGAGTTCCTCTGGCAGGAGGGTCATACTCTCCATGCAACCGCAGAGGAAGCAAGGGAAGAAACTATCCGCATGCTCAATATTTACGCCCGCTTTGCCGAGGAATCGCTTGCTATTCCCGTTGTAAAGGGCGAAAAGACCGCAAAGGAACGCTTTGCGGGAGCGGAGGCTACATACACCATTGAGGCGCTTATGCACGACGGCAAGGCACTGCAAAGCGGAACCTCGCACTATTTCGGCGACGGCTTTGCCCGCGCCTTCGGAATAGAGTATACCGATAAAAACAATAACCCCGTAACCCCGTTTGAAACCTCATGGGGCTTATCCACCCGCCTTATAGGCGCCATAATCATGACCCACGGTGACGACAGCGGCTTGGTGCTGCCCCCTGCCATAGCGCCGATACAGGCAGTTTTAATACCGATTGCGACCCACAGGGATGGCGTGCTCGATAAGGCAAACGAGGTATACGCCCGCATGAGTAAAATCTGCCGCGCCAAAATAGATTTGGGCGAGCAGTCGCCCGGCTGGAAATTCGCCGAGTACGAGATGAAGGGCGTTCCGCTGCGCGTAGAACTCGGACCGAAGGATATTGAGAACAATCAGTGCGTGGTTGTCCGCCGCGATAACGGCGAAAAGACAGTCGTATCCCTCGATGAGCTTGAAACAAAGCTGCCCGAGCTTTTGAAGGCGGTGCATGACGGTCTTTACAACAAGGCGCTTGAACGCCGCGCGGCAATGACCTTTGAGGCGCATAACCTTGAAGAAATTAAGGAAATAGCCGATACAAAGCCCGGTTTTATAAAGGCTATGTGGTGCGGCGACCGCGAGTGTGAGGATAAGCTTAAGGAATACGCGGGAATCACCTCGCGCTGCATTCCGTTTGAGCAGGAGCATATCGACGGAAAATGTGTGTGCTGCGGCAAGGAAGCAAAGCACATGCTGTATTGGGGCAAGGCATATTAAATCGGAACAGGATGGATTATGAGCAGAGCAGCGATTTTTAAGGACAAAACCGCTATAACGGAAAAAATCAGGGAGGCAGCAGCTTCAGTGCTTCCCATAGTCCTTATTGTCGTTTTGCTCTGCTTCGGCGTTTTGCCTGTAGGAACGGATGTAATGCTTAGCTTCCTTACGGGCACACTGTTTGTGATTTTGGGAATCGGGCTTTTCTCGCTCGGTGCCGATATTTCAATGGTGCCAATAGGCACAAAGGTAGGCACGGCGCTTACCAAAACGCGGCGCTTGGAACTTATTTTACCTGTTGCTTTTATTTTGGGCTTCTCGGTTACGGTTGCCGAGCCCGATTTGCAGGTGCTGGCTGCCACCGTGCCGCATATAAATAGTGCGGTGCTGCTTATAACCGTGGGAATAGGCGTGGGCTTTTTTCTTACGGTGTGCATGCTGCGCATTATAACCGGAATAAACCTTCGCCGTTTGCTTATAGTGTTTTACGCGGCGGTATTTGTGCTTGCCGCCTTTACTGATCCCGAATTTTTAAGTATCGCCTTTGATTCCGGCGGCGTTACCACAGGACCGATGACCGTGCCGTTTATACTGGCGCTCGGTATAGGCGTTTCAAACATCCGAAGTGATAAAAAGGCTGAAGCCGACAGCTTCGGGCTTGTAGCGCTGTGCTCGATAGGTCCTATTATCGCAGTAATGTTTTTGGGGCTTTTTTATCCGGCTCAAAGCGCGGATACTCAAATCACCGCCGCGCAGTATGCCGATACCGCGCATATAGGAAGCACATATCTGCGCTCGCTGCCGCACACGCTGCTTGAAACTGCGGTTTCGCTTTTACCTATTGCGGCGGTTTTCGTTATATTCAATGCCTTTTCACTGAAGCTGACAAAGCGCAGCTTTGCAAGGATATGCTTCGGTATTTTTTATACATATGCGGGATTGGTGCTTTTTCTGACCGGCGTAAATGTCGGCTTTTCACCCCTCGGAACGGTTTTGGGCAGCGAGCTTATGAACAGCAGGGCAGCAGCCTTCGCCGTGCCGCTTGCCATGGTATTCGGCTGGTTTATAATATCGGCGGAGCCTGCCGTTGCGGTGCTTGAAAAGCAGATTGAAGAGGTAAGCGCGGGCGCTATTCCGGGCAAGGCCATAAAATTAAGCCTTTCGGCGGCGGTCTGTGTTGCTATGGGGCTTTCCATGATAAGGGTCCTGACCGGTATTTCGGTGCTTTGGTTTTTGCTTCCGGGCTACGCCGCGGCTTTGATCCTTTCGTTTTTTGTGCCGGATATTTACACGGCTATCGCCTTTGACTCGGGCGGCGTGGCATCCGGTCCTATGACTGCGACCTTTATGCTGCAATTCTTTATAGGCGCGGCTGCTACTACGGGCGGCAATATATTGAGCGATGCCTTCGGGGTTGTCGCACTGGTTGCTATGGTGCCGCTTATATCCATTCAGGCAGTGGGGCTTATATATAAAAAGCGCGAAGCAGTTACGGAGGAAACGCGCGAGGAATACGGCGACTTCGATATTGTTGAGCTTTGGGAGGTAGAAGAAATATGAACTATATTATTTCTGTTTGCCGCCCCGAGGCTGCGGCGGTTTTCGGCGATATTTGCTCGGAGCTTTGCCTGCCGTTAAGCATTAAGCTGTACGGCAGGGGAACGGCGGTTCAAAGTATGCTTGATATTTTGGGTATAGAAAGCGCCGAAAAGCGCGTGTTTATAACTGTTGCCGACAGAGAAAAAACCAAGCAATTGATAAAAGAGCAAAGAAGACGCATGTTTATAGGCGTACCCGGTCACGGGATAACCGTTGCCGTACCGATCAAAAGCGTGGGAGGGGGAAAAACCTTGGAATTTTTAAGCGGAGGAAGCGAGGGCGCAAAATACGCGCCGCAGCAGGCTTATCCTTATGAGCTTATTGTGGCAATAGCCAACGAGGGAAGAACCGACCTTGTTATGAACGCCGCGAGAGCTGCCGGTGCTGCCGGCGGAACGGTGCTGCACGGAAAGGGCACCGGCGGCAAGGCGGAAAAGGCGTTTTACAATGTATCTATAGCAGATGAAAAGGAAGTCATCCTAATAGTTTCAAGGTCGGAGCAAAAATCCGATATTATGCGCGCAATAATCGAAAACGCAGGCCCCGGAACGGCCGCGGGCGCAATTGTTTTTTCACTGCCCGTAAGCGAGGCTGCGGGATTCGGAATGTTTGAAGATACAAGCGGTGAGGAAGAATGAATTACATTATAGATCCGAAGGTGTTTTCCGCCGTTTTTACGGTGCCCGCCGCCGTTGCGGACAAGCACTTAAAGCTTGCACGCGGAGAGCATATAAAGGTGCTACTTTATATTATGCGGAATATGTCGGTAAATCCCGATAACGCCGAGATTGCCGCCGCCGCGGGGCTTTCGGAATACGAGGTGGAGGAGGCGCTGCTTTACTGGGCGGGCGCGGGGATACTGCTGCCCGACGGGAGATCCGCCGAAAAGACGGAAATTAAAGCCCCTGCCGTAAAGCAAAACGCCAAGCCTGACCGTGCGGATGTTGCACGGCGCGGCGCGGAGGATGAAAAAATACGCTACCTGCTGACCGAAACGCAGATGAAGCTCGGCAGGAATCTAAAATCCAACGAATCAAGTACGCTTGTTTGGCTTTATGACGATTTGGGGCTTGATGTTTCGCTGATACTTATGATAGTGCAGTACGCCGCGGCTCACGGCAAGCCGCGCATCGGCTTTATTGAATCCACCGCGACCGACTGGGTAAACCGCGGGATTGACACAATAGCCGAGGCCGATAGGGAGCTTAATAAAATGGCTATGAGCGAGCAGGCGTGGGGCATAGTATGCTCCTCGTTCGGGCTTGAAAAGCGAAAGCCCAGCAAAAACGAGCTGAAGCTCTCGCTTATGTGGACGGACGAGTGGAAAATGTCCCGCGAGATGCTTACTGCGGCATATAACGCCTGCGTGGACTCGATATCGAAATTTGATATGAAATATGTTTCCAAAATATTGGAAAACTGGCACGAAAAGGGCTATAAAACGCCCGATGATATTGAAGAAAGAAAAAGCGGTGCCGAAGAAAATAAGAGCTTTGCCGCTTATGATTTGGAATTGTTTGAAAAAATGCTTAACAGCGATGACTGAGGGTGATAAGCAGTGATAATTAAAGAGGATGTTTACAAAAAGGCGTTTGAGGCAAAGAAAAATGTCCTGCGCGAAAAACAGACCCTGCGCGAGACGGCAGCGGCTGCGGCATATAATGCAGAGCCGAGGCTTACCGAAATCGATCGTTCGTTATCGTCAATAGGCGCATCGCTTGCCATTGCGGCGCTGTCGGGCGCGGATGTTACGAATCTTAAAAAGCAATCCGAGGCGCTCTCTCGCGAAAAAAAAGTATTGCTTGATAAATTCGGAGTACAGGATATAAAGTACGATTGCCCGCTCTGCTCGGATACGGGCTATGTTAACGGCAGAATATGCGGCTGCGTAAAGCATTTGGTTGCGGCTTTTATTGCCGAGGAAATGAGCGAGGAAATGCCGCTGGGCACATCCCGATTTGATAATTTTGATTTAAAATACTATCCCGATAAGGACACAAAGGACGGCAACCCGCGCCGCAGAATGACGAAGATATTCAAGACCTGCTATGAATATGCGTTTGAATTTGACCCGAAGACCTCTGGTAATCTTTTGTTTATGGGAGGCGCAGGGCTCGGCAAGACCCACTTAACTCTCGCAATGGTCGGCAAGATTATAGAAAAGGGGTTTGTCCCGGTTTACGGTTCGGCGGAAAATCTTTTTTCGCAAATAGAAAAGGAAAAATTTACGGACGGAAACCGCGGCGCATATGACGCCATGATAAAAAGCGACCTGCTTGTAATAGACGACCTGGGAGCGGAAATGGCGACTCCGTTTTCAAAATCGGCGCTTTACAACCTTGTGAATACGCGCCTGCTTGCAAACCGCCCTACCGTAATAAACACCAACCTTACAATGGAAGAAATCGAAGCGCGCTATACGCCGAGAATATCCTCGCGGCTTATAGGTAGCTTTTACGCGTATAAATTTATAGGCCCCGATATACGGCAGCAAAAGGCTGTTGAAAAAATGGGGAAATAAGGGGTAATAACTTTTGAGCATAAAAAAATATGCCGCAGGGGAATATGCCGTTGCGGTTATAGGCGGGGGTCACGCAGGAATCGAGGCGGCTCTCGCGGCTGCAAGACTCGGCTGCAAAACAATTATGTTTACAATAAGCGTTGACTGGGTCGGCAATATGCCCTGCAATCCGTCAATAGGCGGCACGGCAAAGGGTCACCTTGTAAGGGAGATTGATGCGCTCGGCGGCGAAATGGGTAAGGCTGCGGATAAAAATACGCTGCAAAGCCGTATGCTGAACCTCGGCAAGGGTCCTGCGGTGCATTCTCTGCGTGCGCAGATCGATCGCCGCGCCTACAGCGGGTATATGAAGCACACGGTCGAGCTGCAGGAAAATCTTGATGTCAAGCAGTGCGAAATTACCGATATATACTCTGATAACGGCATATGGCACTGTATAACAAGGCTCGGCGCAGATTATTCCTGCCGCACCGTAATTCTTGCAACGGGAACATTTCTTGAGGGCAGAGTGTATGTGGGTGAGGTGAATTACCCGTCGGGTCCCGACGGCAATTTCCCCGCAACGGAGCTGGGGCTTTCGCTTAAAAGGCTGGGGCTTCCGCTGCGCCGCTTTAAAACGGGAACGCCCGCGCGCGTGCTTAAAAGCAGTATAGACTTTTCAGACACCGAGGTGCAGGAGGGCGACGAAACCGTCATACCCTTCAGCTTTTCAACCGATACCCCGCCTGAAAATACCGTTGTCTGCCATATGTCGTACACTAATGACGAGACAAAGCGGGTAATACTCGAAAACATAAACCGCTCGCCGCTGTATGCGGGCGTTATCGAGGGGGTAGGCCCGCGCTACTGCCCGAGTATCGAGGATAAAATTGTCCGCTTTGCCGATAAAAAGCGTCACCAGTTTTTCATTGAGCCGTGCGGCGCCGAAACCGAGGAAATGTATTTGCAGGGGCTTTCCTCATCACTTCCGGAAGAGGTGCAGACTGCGCTTTACAAAACCGTTCCCTGCCTTAAAAACGTTAAAATAATACGCAACGCCTATGCTATTGAATATGATTGCATAGATCCGCTTGCAATGCGCGCTACGCTTGAAATGAAAAATTATCCCGGGCTTTACGGCGCGGGGCAGTTTAACGGCTCTTCGGGCTACGAGGAGGCGGCGGCGCAGGGACTTGTTGCGGGAATAAATGCAGCCTTAAAGGTCAAGGGCAATAAGCCGCTTGTGCTTTCGCGCGCGTCCTCATATATCGGAACACTGATAGACGACCTGGTAACCAAGGGCTGCTCAGACCCTTACCGCATGATGACCTCGCGCAGCGAATACAGGCTGCTTTTGCGGCAGGATAACGCCGACGAGCGCTTAATGCCGATAGGGCACAAATTGGGGCTTATAAGTGAAGAAACATATTCAGCCTATTTAAAGCGCGAGGAACAGAAAAACGCGGAAATCGGGCGCTTAAACACGGTGTTTTTAGCCCCGGGCGAAGAAATAAACGCTCTGCTTGAAAGCGCTGGCACAGCGCCGCTTACTACAGGCATTCGTATGTCCGAGCTGATAAAGCGCCCGCAGGTAAGCTATGATATGTTAGCCCCGTTTGATAAGGAAAGACCGCCTCTTTCGCGCAGTGTGCGTGAAAAGGTTGAGGTGGAAATAAAGTACGAGGGCTACATAGCGCGGCAAAGGGCGCAGGTAAACGAAATGCTGCGGCTTGAGGGTAAGAAGATTCCCGAAAATATAGACTATAACGACGTTTACGGCCTGAGGCTTGAGGCGCGGGAAAAGCTTGACAAGGTACGCCCGGCGGATATCGGTCAGGCTTCGCGCATTTCGGGGGTAAGCCCGGCGGACATTTCGGTGCTGCTTATATATATTTCAAAATAAGGGGTTTTAATTTATGCTGAAAAAGGGTAAACTTTATATAATAGGGGATAGCTACTCAACCTTTGAGGGCTGCATACCAGAGGGCTTTGCCGCATGGTATTATTCGGGCGGAACAGACGCAACCGACGTCACCGAAAAAACCGAAACATGGTGGCATATGTTAATAAGCAAAACGGGCATGCCGCTGCTTTTAAACAACAGCTGGTCGGGCACTACAATATGCAATACCACATACGACGGCGCGTACTGCCCCGACACCTCGTTTATAGGCAGGTTTGATAAAGCGGCGGCGGAGCTTGCAAAAAATCCGCCCGAGGTGCTCATTATTTTCGGCGGCACAAACGACAGCTGGTCGGGTGCTCCTGTGGGAAATATACAGTGGGAGAACTGGACTGACGAGGACCTGAAAAAGGTGCTGCCCGCCTTTTGCTATTTGCTTTGCAGGGCAAAAAAAGTGCTGCCGAATACGCAGACGGCGGTAATAATAAACACCGAGCTTAAACCCGAAATTGAAAACGGAATGACAGCCGCCTGTGAAAAGCAGGGAACGGAATATATTAAGCTTGAAAATATAAGCAAGCAGAACGGTCACCCCGATAAAGAGGGTATGAGGCAGATATGCAGTCAGGTTTTAAGCATTTTTTATAAAGAGGAAAAATTGATATGAAGCTTTCGGAAATACATATACGCGACCCGTTTATTCTGCCGTTTGAGGGGAAGTATTACCTATTCGGCTCGCCGGGTAAATATGCCTGGCAGGGAGCGGCGGGCTTTTGGTGTCATATATCCGAAGACCTAAAAAACTGGTCTGAGCCGATAAAGTGCTTTGATATTCCTGAAGGCTTTTGGGCAACCGATAATTTCTGGGCGCCCGAGGTGCATTATTATAACGGGCGGTTTTATATGTTTGCATCCTTTATTGCAAAGGGTCATATGCGCGCGGTTCAGGTATTGGCGTCCGACAGACCCGAAGGACCCTATGAAATTTGGAGCTGCCCGCTTACGCCTAATGATTGGATGTGCCTTGACGGAACGCTTTATACGGAAAACGGAGTGCCTTATATGATATTCTGCCACGAATGGACGCAGGTTACGGACGGCGAAATGTGTATATTAAGACTTTCTGATGATTTGAAAAAACCTGTAGGGCAGCCTAAGGTGCTTTTTAAAGCGTCAGAGCCTGAGTGGGCTTCTTCAAAAAAACACGGCGGATATGTTACCGACGGTCCGTTTCTTCATAAATGCGCAGACGGAAGATTGATAATGATATGGTCAAGCTTTGATGAAAACGGCTATGTTGAGGCGGTGGCTTACTCTAAGGACGGTACGGTAAACGGGAAGTGGGCGCATTGCGAAAAAACAATGTCTGCCGTAAACGGCGGCCACGGAATGATATTTAAAAGCTTTGACGGAAAATTGAATTTTGTAATGCATTATCCGAATGAGCCTTACGGCGCGGAGAGAGCCCAAATAACTGAAATCAAAGAAATACCCGAAGAGCCATACCTGTGCGTATAATAATTATGTAAAGATTCACATTATTTATACGGCATTTCAAATTGCTTAAAGGAGTAATTATGTTAAAGCTTTTGCGCCTTTTAAAAAATTATAAAAAGGAATGTATATTCGGGCCGCTCATTAAGCTGATAGAGGTTATTTTTGAGCTTACCGTGCCGCTTGTTGTGGCGAAAATAATTGATAACGGCATAACTGCGGGGGATAAGCCTTATATTTTAAAAATGTGCGGCGTGTTGGCGCTTTTTGCGGTAGGCGGGCTTTTGTGCGCAATTGTGGCGCAGTATTTTTCGGCAAAAGCGGCGGTAGGCTTTGCAACCGATATTAGAAGTAAGTTATTTTCGCATATAGAAAAGCTTTCGTTTTCGCAGCTTGATTCGCTCGGCGCGTCAACCCTTATAACAAGACTCACGGGGGATATTAACCAGGTGCAGACGGGTACAAACCTTACTCTGCGCCTTGTTTTGCGTTCGCCTTTTGTGGTCTTCGGCGCGGTTATAATGGCGTTTACCGTAGACCCCGGCTCGGCGGTGGTGTTCACTGTTGCCGTGCCTGTGCTGGCGGCGGTTGTGTTTGCGGTAATGCTTGTTTGTATTCCTCTTTATAAAAAAGTGCAGCAGCGGCTGGACGGCCTGCTCGGCAAAACTCGCGAAAACCTGCTCGGTACGCGCGTTATAAGGGCGTTTTGCAAGGAAAACGAGGAAATTTCCGATTTTGATACCAAAAATGAGCTTTTGAACAATATGCAGATAAAGGTCGGAAAAATATCGGCAATCATGAATCCCGCAACCTTTGCACTTGTAAATTTTGCGGTTATTGCGCTTATATACACAGGCGCTCTGCGCGTGGGCTCCGGCAAAATGAGCGGCGGCGATGTGGTAGCGCAGTATAACTATATGTCGCAAATTTTAATTGAGCTTATAAAGCTTGCAAGCCTTATTATCAGCGTTACAAAATCGGTAGCGTGCGGCAACCGTATTCAGGCGGTGCTGGATATTAAGCCCGAAATGCAATCGGGCACTGTGACCGACGGCGAAAAGCATGACTGCTCTGTAGAGTTTAAAAACGCTACACTTTGCTACGGCAGCGGCGAAAGCGCGCTTGACAATATAAATTTAAGGCTTGAGCGCGGCAAGAGCTACGGTATAATCGGGTCAACAGGCTCGGGTAAAACCTCGCTTATAAACCTTATTCCGCGGTTTTATGATGTAACCGACGGCAGCGTTTTAGTGGACGGGCAGGACGTAAGGGATTACGATACTGACGCTCTGCGCGCAAAAATAGGCGTTGTGCCGCAGAAAAAGGTGCTTTTTAAGGGCACTGTAAGGGATAATATTTTAATGGGTAACGAAAACGCGACCGACGAGGAAATTTGGCAGGCGCTGACCGCCGCGCAGGCGAAAAATATGGTTGAAGAAAAGCAGGGTCAGCTTGATTACGAGCTTGAGCAGGACGGCAGAAACCTATCAGGCGGGCAAAAGCAAAGGCTTACCATTGCGCGCGCGCTTGTGCGCCGCCCCGAAATTTTAATACTTGATGACGCTTCAAGCGCCCTTGACTACGCTACAAGCGCCGCTTTGGATACGGCGCTGCGCTCGCTTGAATTTAAGCCCACCGTAATAACCGTTTCGCAGCGCGTTTCGGCTATCAGGGGGGCGGATATGATAATAGTGCTTGACGAAGGGCATATAGCGGGCACGGGCACGGATAAAGAGCTCAGAGAAAATTGCGAGGTATATAGGGAAATATGCGCGTCCCAGCCTGACGTGGAGGAAGAGCAATGAAAAACAAATCGGTTTTAATGCGGGTCGTGGCTGATATTGGGCGGTCAAGAGCGCTTATAGCGGTTTCGCTGCTGCTCTCTGCCGCAAGCGTGGTGTTTAACCTGTATATTCCCGTGCTGGCAGGCGACGCGATTGACGGAATGACGGGCGGCAAGGTAGATATGGCGGTAATCACGCCCGCACTTACTAAAATTTTCATCTGCGCGGCGGCGGGCGGCGTTTTGCAGTGGATAATGAGCATTATCAATAATAAAATTGCATACGACACCGTTAAAAACATTCGCAGCCGCGCGTTCAGCCATATACAAAGGCTGCCCGTGGCGTATATCGACAGCCACCCATACGGCGATATTGTAAGCCGTGTTATAGCCGATGCCGAGCAATTTGCCGACGGGCTTATTTTAGGCTTTTCACAGCTTTTTACGGGCGTTATAACAATAGCCGTAACGCTGATATTTATGCTGACGATTTCCCCGGTTATAACACTTATTGTGGTGGTACTCACGCCTATTTCGCTTTTCACCGCGCGGTATATTGCGAAAAGCACTTATGATATGTTTAAAAAGCAGAGCGAAACCAGAGGCGAGCAGACCGCGCTTATAAACGAAATGATTCAGAACCAAAAAACCGTTCAGGCGTTTTCCTATGAAAAAAGGGCGAACGAAAGGTTCGGCGAGGTGAACGAGCGGCTCAGAAAATATTCGCTGCGCGCGGTGTTCTTTTCATCCCTCACCAACCCCACAACACGGTTTATAAATAACCTAATATATGCTGCGGTGGGGCTTTCGGGCGGATTTTTTGCAATAAAGGGAATGCTCACCGTAGGCGGCTTTGCCAGCTTTTTAGCCTACTCAAACCAGTATACAAAGCCGTTTAACGAAATATCGGGCGTTGTAACCGAGCTGCAAAACGCACTTGCCTGCGCGGCACGGCTTTTTGAGCTGATTGATGAAAAGCCTGAAATTTCGGATGCGGGTAACGCAGAACTTGAAAACCCGCGCGGGGATGTTTCGTTCAATGATGTTGCTTTCTCTTATAATAAGGATAAAAAGTTTATAAGCGGCTTTGATTTTTCAGCCCCCGCGGGCAAAAAAATAGCCGTGGTAGGCCCCACGGGGTGCGGCAAAACCACGCTTATAAATTTGCTTTTAAGGTTTTACGATGTTGACGGCGGCTCAATCACCGTGGACGGAACGGACATAAGAGACATTACCCGCCGCAGCCTGCGCGAGCATTTCGGAATGGTCTTGCAGGATACCTGGATTAAAAACGCCACGGTGCGGGAAAACATTGCTTTCGGCAAGGCGGACGCGACCGACGAGGAAATTATAGCCGCGGCAAAGGCGGCGCGCGCGCACGGGTTTATTAAAAGGCTTGAAAAGGGCTACGATACCGTTATTGCGGACGATGACGGATTATCAGAGGGTGAACGCCAGCTTTTGTGCATAGCGCGCGTAATGCTTTTAAAGCCGCCCATGCTCATACTTGACGAGGCAACATCTTCAATAGATACCCGCACCGAAATAAAGGTGCAGGACGCATTTACACGGCTTTTGGAGGGCAGGACCTCATTTGTTGTGGCGCACAGGCTTTCAACAATACGCGACGCCGACTGCATACTTGTTATGAAGGATGGCATGGTTTACGAGCAGGGCAGGCATGAGGAGCTGCTCAAAAAGAACGGCTTTTACGCGGAATTATATAACAGCCAGTTTGCGCATAAAAATATATAGACAGTGTTTTATGGGGGTTGAGGTAATGAAAAAACCGTTGATTTTGGCATTTAGCGTTTTCATGGCTTTGCTGCTTTGCGGCTGTACATCATATTGCTATGAAGATACCGTGAGCGATATGGAAATTATGTATGGCAGCTACTTTATGTCAATGTCAGAATACAATCCCGACGGCGCGGCGGTATCCGGCTATGTCTGGGACGGCGACCCAGAAAAAACCGATATAGTGATTCCCGAAAAATACGGCAAGCAAAAGATAAAATGCCTAGGCGGTTATTGGGGCAAGGGTGCGCCGCGTCGGTTTTATATTGACAGTGATTCCCATCTCGGTATAAAGAGTGATTTGGACGAAAGAGGAAATGAAATGACCCAGAGAATGAATCCGTCAATGATTGAGCCGGATACAAAGGTTATATATACCGATTTTACTATATATTTAAGCAAATATATTGAGAACATCTTTGCCCGCGCGTTCGGAACTGTGTATACGGTTGACGGAGAGAAAATCGCGTATTGCCCGCGGGTGAGCATTATTTGCGATGAGGATAACAAGACCTTTTATTCAAAGGACGGAAAGCTGTATTACCGACAGGACGATACGCTTGTGGACGGCTTTAATTATGCCCCGTGAAATCAATATCAAAGGTGATAACACAGAAATAGGTTTTGTCAATGCTTTTGGCTGCGTCGGATATCCGCTGACGCAGCTCTTCTTTTCGGTTTTCGTATTCGGGCGGAATGACCGCGTCGAAAATAAGGTTTGTGCGCTTATCGGATAAGGGAGTCATCCTGAAATCGTGCAGCGACATATTTTCATCGATTTTTTTAAGCTCTGCAGTCATAGCCTCGCGCGCGGTCTTTACTGCGGGGCTGTTTGTATCTATAGGATCCATGTGTATTACAAGCTGAATATTATATTTTTCGTTTATCAGCCTTTCGCACAGATCCGCCTGCTCATGGCATTTTACAAAGTCGGAATCCTGCGGCACCTCAACATGAACCGAGGCAAACTGCCTGCCGGGGCCGTAATTGTGCACCATAAGGTCGTGTATTCCTATAAATCCTTCAAACGACAGCACGGTGTTTTTAATTTCCTCCACCGTGTCCTCATCGGGCGGATTGCCCAAAATCAGATTGAGCGTATCTCTGCCGGTTGCAAAGCCTGAATAAAGTATAAACAGCGATACAAGCAAGCCCATTACCGCGTCTAAATTAAAGGGCAGCTTAAAGCAGAGCGACACCGCAACCGATAAAAGGATGGCTCCGGTCGACATAATATCATTAAGTGAATCGAGCGCAGTCGCCTTAAAAACGCCCGATTCGACCCTTTTGAAAAGCTTGCGGTTGAAAATATACATCCAAAGCTTAATAAGCATTGAAACGGCAAGCACTGCTATTGCGTATGCCGAATAGACGGGCGCTGCATCCCCCTTTATAATTGCTTTCAGCGAGGATTTTAACAGCTCCGTGCCGACTAGGAGTATCAGCACCGCCACAATAAAGGCGGACATATATTCCATTCTGCCGTGACCGAAGGGGTGATCCTTATCGGCGGGCTTTCCTGCCATTTTAAAGCCTATAAGCGTTATAACCGACGAGCCCATATCGGACAGATTGTTAAGTCCGTCCGCCGTAATAGAAATACTCGCGGTAAGAAGTCCTACCGCGATTTTTGTTATGCATAAAATTAAGTTGCAGAAAATTCCCACGCCGCCGCTGAGCGTTCCGTAGCTTTTGCGCACGGCGGGATTTTCGGTATCTTCGCTGTTTTTAACAAACAGCCTTATTAAAAGCCTTGTCATTTAAAGCTTTGCTCCTTTAGCGCCCTTTGCACCGAAGGAAACGCCCGATAAAATATTGGTGTCAATAGTAAAAGTAAGGTTTTCGCGCTCGCGCTGGCGGCGGAAAGCAACCTCTGCCAAGCGGTCAATCATATCGGTGTATTTAAGCCCCGTAGCCTCCCACAAATAAAAGGCGAGAGAGCCGGGTATGGTGTTAATTTCATTGGCGTAAACCTTGTCGGTATCGCAGTCTATCATAAAATCAATTCTTACAACGCCGCTTGCGTTTATCGCCTTGAATACGTCGCAGGCGAGCTTTCTTATTTCTTCCGATTTATCATCGGGCAAATCGGCGGGGATTTTTCTGCCGAGCGACGCCATGCCTTTGCTGCCGCCCTTTGAACTTGACATATATTTATCCTCATACGAAAGGATTTCGTCGTGCATAAAGGGCTCCTCGCAAACGCTGGCGGCGCATTCGTCCGCGTCGCCCAAAACCGAGCAGTTGATCTCGCGAAGATTGGTAATTGCGTGCTCGGCAAGTATTCTGTCGGTAAACGAGGCGGCAAGGGTTATGGCGCTGTCAAGCTCGTCGGCGGAATTTACCTTTGTAATGCCTACGCTTGAGCCTAAATTTACGGGCTTGATTATAAGCGGAAAGCCTATTTTTTCGGTAATCTCGGCGGTAATTGCCGCCTTATCGGTCATATACTCACGCGAACGGAAGGTAACGCAGCCGAGCACCGGCAGCCCCGCGCTTTTAAGCACCTCTTTGAATACCGCTTTATCCATTCCCACGGCGGCGGAAAGTATATCACAGCTAATATAGGGCAGACCTAAAAATTCAAAGTAGCCCGCCATGGTTCCGTCCTCACAGTTGGTGCCGTGAACCACCGGGAAGCCAAGATCTATCTGTACATCCTTCTTCTTTGAGAAAAGCCCGCTGTTTAAGTATTTCATAAACACGCTGCCGCCCTGCTTTATAAGGGTTACGGGCTCAGCCGCCTTTAAAAGCGCGGGTAAATCCCTGTAATTTTCAATGGTGAAAAGGTTTTCACCTGTGTACATTTCGCCGTTTTTGGTAACGTATATAGGCGTAACATCATATTTTTCGCGGTTTATGGCGCGCATTGCCTGCACCGCAGATATAATTGAAACCTCGTGCTCAACCGAGCGACAGCCGAAAAATACCGCAATATTGGTTTTCATTATTTACAACCCCATTTAATTCAAATAGTTATCGGGCAGATCGTTTTCAAGCAGAACTACCGTGTTTTTATCCGCAAAACCGCTGTATATTTCCATAGCTTCCTTAAAGCTGGCAGCCACAAAGAGTTTATCCTCGGGGAAATGCTGCGACATAGCGCCTTCCTTAAGGGGAGCGGAGCGGTTAATGCCCACGAATATAATTATATCACATATTTTCGCCGCTTCAAGCCCCAATGCAAAGTTGCAGTCGTGCTCGCGTGTGCCGAGCTCAATAAGCCCCGGTGTTATTACGACCTTTTTCATATTGTCAAAGCGGGAAAGCACGTGCAAAGCCTCAATTGACCCCTCGGGATTGGCGTTGTAAGCATCGTCAATAAGGGTGGAACCCGCAACCGATTGCTTAATTTCGAGCCTGTGCTCTGTAGGCTTAAGGGAAGACACGGCAAAGCGGATATTTTCGGGCGTTACGCCCAGCTTATAGCTTAAAGCTGCCGCACCCGCAATATTAAGTATATTGTGCAGCCCCAAAAGGCGGGTGGAAAGCCGTACTTCGCTGTCTCCGAGGTTAAGTGTGAAATCCGAGCCGTTTTTGCCGTAGGAAATATCGGTTGCCTTAAAATCAAAGCTGTCTGTTCCGTAAACGCTGTAAAGCGTTTTATCAATGCGGCTTATAAGTTCCTTACTGTCGCCGTTTACAAACATTTCGCCGCCGTTATTCAGTACCTCGGTTGCCAATTCAAACTTTGTTTTAAAAACATTGTCCACCGTTTTAAAGGTATCCAGGTGCTGCTCGCCCACCGAGGTTATAATTCCGTATTTTGGGTGGACAATATCGCATATCTCCTTAATATCGCCTATGTTTTTAGCGCCCATTTCGCAAATAAATATCTGCGTTTGCGGCTTTAAGTATTCGCGCACCGTTCTTACAACACCCATAGGCGTATTAAAGCTGTGGGGGGTGGCTACAACGTTATATTTCTCGCTTAAAATGCGGTTTAAAATAAATTTGGTTGAGGTTTTGCCGTAGCTGCCCGTTATTCCTATAACGGTTAAGTTCTCATGTTCTTTAAGTATTCGCTTTGCGTCGTTAATATACCACCGTGTAACGGCTTTATCTACGGGAGCGGTTACAAAGCGGCACAAAAGGCATAAAAGCGGTGAAATAAACGATAGAGAGAACGCAAGTACAGAGAAAAAATCGCCTGTAAGCGTACCCGGGAAAAGCGCGTAAATTAAAACGCATATTAAAAGTATTAAAGCGGCGGCGGCAAAAAGCCGTTTTATGCGCGCGGTAAACACAAGCTTTTTGATCGATTTTTTCTGCGCCCTTACCGCGAAAAATATCCGCAGCCCGAAAACGGCAATAATAAGTATAAGCTGCGCGGCGTAAAGCTTTCTTTCATAAAGCACGGAGGAAAAGCTGAAGCCTATACACTCAAGGGCAAGGGGAGCGGTATAGCCGTCCTTTACCCATGTAAAATAGCGCGAGGGGAAATATGAATTCTGCTGGAGCATCTGGTTTTGCCGCACAAGCGCAAAAAGAGCGGATACAGCGGCAATTATCAGCGATGTAAGTAATAAGTAATTCAACATATGCACTTCCCTTTATTTAATAAAGCTACGGAGTATGGCTGCTGCCTCATAGGGCTTTTCACAAAATGAGTAGTGCCCCGTGCCTTTTATCACGCACAGACCGCTGTCGGGTATCAGGCTTTTTATAATTTCGGCGTCAGACAGGGGTGTGGCGGTATCGTTTTCACCCCAAATAAGCAGTGTGGGGCAGGAAATATTGCCTATAATATCCCGCAGATCGGTATTTACAAGCGATACCATTGTTTTGCGCAGAACCTCGGGCGCGGCGTTATAATCGGCGGAGCCGTAATGCCGCCGCGCCTTATCAAGCAAATTTTCGGTATGCCCTTTAAGCCCCGGCAGCGTTAAGATCCGCTTTATAACTTTAAAGCTTTTAGCCCTGCATTTTTGTTTAAGGCTTTTTTTCGGTATCAGCCCCGCCGAATCGAGCAATACTATTTTAGGGGGCGAAACAAGCCCTGCCGCCGCCATTTTAAGAATTACCCTGCCGCCGTGGGAGTGGCCTATCATAATCGGGTTATCAAGACTTACCGTCTCCATAAACTTAAGCACAAAATCGCAGTAGTCATCAAGAGTCCAAGGCGTTTTCATAGTATCAGAGCCGCCGCAGCCGGGGAAATTCACCGCAACCAAACGGCAGCGGTCGCACAGCGCCGAAATAACACCGCCGTAAACATCATAAGAAGAGCCCCAGCCGTGCAAAAGCAGCACGGGTATTCCCTCGCCCTTCTCGGTATATTCTATGTTAAGACCGTCTATAATAGCATTCATAAAACACAACCCCGATTATATTTTATAATCCTGAGTTTTTATTATACCAAAAGCAGGCATAAAAATGAAGTGTTTTTTTAAATTTTCCGAATTTAAAAATATTTAGGGCAAAATCGGCAATTTGTCTATTTACTTTTTTCGTTAAAAACTGTAAAATACAAATATAACCCGATTGGAGGTGCTTTGATTGGCAAAAACAATGGCGGAAGAAATTACCGCCGCCGAGCGTATGGCGGAACAGACGCTGTCGGACGCGGAGAAAAAGGCGCTGCTTATTGTAAGTGATGCTAAGGAAAAGGCGAAAGCTGACCGAAAAAGCATAATTGAAAACGCCGAAAACGCGGTGGAGGAACTTTTAAGCGACGCGCGGCAAAAGGCTGAGCAGCTTCGGGCAAGCGCCGGTAACGAGGCTGAAAGCGCGCTTGATACCTTAAAGCAGAGCTATGATAAAAATATCACTGCGGCGGTAAACAAGGCGGTAGAAATTTTGAAAAGCTGATTTTCAAAAAATATATAAAAAGTGTGGTGATTTTATTTGGCTAAGCTTAAATGCAAATTGGTAAGTATTTACGCACCGAGAAATGATGAAAAGGCTATACTTCGCCGTCTGCAGGAAATGTCGGTAATGGACATTGAGTCTGCGGCGGAGGACGAGGAAATTTCGGCGTTGCCCGCAGGCTTTACAAAAACCGATACCGAGGACAGGGTAGCGGCGTATGAGCGAAACGCGGAAACCGCCGCGGCGGCTATAAAAATACTGAACACAAGAGCACCCCGCAAAAAAGGGCTTGCGGGAATGTTCGGCGGAGCGAGGTATTTAGAGCCTGAGCGCTTTTATTTAAAACGTGAGCAGATAGAAAGCGCGTTATCGCTTGCAAGCACGGTAATTGAAGACGACCGCGCCATTGCAGAGGAGAAGGCGGAAATATCCCGGCTTAACACAACGCGCGAGCAAATGCTGCCGTGGCTGCCGCTGGATGTGCCGCTTTCTTACTCGGGAACGTCGAAAACAAGGGCTTTTATAGGCACTGTGGCGGGTATTTACACGCTTGACAGCTTAAACGAGAAAATAGCCGAAACAGACCCGGAACTGACGCTTTACACCGAAATAATAAATACGGGTAAAGATCTTACCTATATTTTCGCCTGTACCCCCAAGGCTCAGGCGGAAAAAGCCGAGGCGGTGCTCAGAACTCTCGCCTTTGCGCGACCCGTGCAGATAACCTCAAAGCTGCCGCGGGATAAAATAGCCTCGAAAGAGGAAAGAGCAGCCAAATGCAAGGAACGGATTGACGGATATATTAAGGAAATAAAGGATATATCCGAACGCTCGGAGGAAATAGAGGGTCTGTACGACTATTGCAAGCGCCATGCCGAAAGGTACAAGGCGATAGGCGAGGCGGGGCAGACGGCGCACACGGTGCTTATAAAGGGCTATGTTACCGAACGTGACCTGCCTTACCTTGAAAAGCAGCTGAATAAACAGTTTACGGTGGTTATAGAGGCGGAGGACGCGGATAACGAAAAAGCGCCCGTTGTGCTTAAAAACAACGCTTTTGCACGACCCGCCGAATCGCTTGTTAAAATGTATTCGCTGCCCGGTCCTCACGATATAGACCCAACGCCTATAACGGGATTTTTCTATTACCTGTTTTTCGGTATGATGTTCTCGGACGCAGGCTACGGACTTATTATGATACTGGCAACTACGTTTGCGCTTAAAAAGCTGCGCCCCTCGCCCTCAATGAAGCAGAGTATGCGACTTTTCCGCTACTGCGGAATATCCACGTTTTTGTGGGGGCTTGTGTACGGCAGCTTTTTCGGGGACAGCATAGCGGTTATAAGCGAAAGCTTTTTCGGGCACAAGGTAGCGCTGCCTGCGCTTATAGACCCGATGAACGGCGACGCGGTGACAATGCTTATTTTAAGCCTTGCTTTGGGTCTTATTGAAATAATCGTCGGTCTTTGCGCCAAGTTTGTAACCTGTATGAAAAACGGCGACAAAGCGGGCGCGTTTTTTGACGCCGGGCTTTGGATAACCGAGCTTTTAGGTCTTACGGTAATGGCGGCGGGCTTTGTGGTGCTGCCCTCTCTTAAGACCGTCGGTATTGCTTTGGCGATAGGCTCTGCCGCGGGACTGATACTGACCCAAGGGCGCGATAAGAAAAACCCGATAGCGCGGCTTTTTTCGGGGCTTACCTCGCTTTATGACATTACAAGCTATGTAAGCGACTTACTTTCATTCTCCCGACTTATGGCGCTGGGGCTTACAACCTCTGCCATGAGCGCGGTGTTTAATATGCTGGCGGGTATGGGCGGCAGAACCGTGGGCGGATTTTTAATGCTTATCATTATATTCCCGCTCGGTCACGCAATAAACTTCGGGCTTAATATTTTGGGCGCGTATGTTCATACGCTCCGACTTCAATATGTAGAGCTGTTCTCAAAGTTTTACGAGGGCGGCGGAAAAGAATTCAAAGCATTTTCAACCAATACTAAATATACACAGTTGGATCTAAATTCTAAGGAGGAAAATTAAAATGACAATGGGAACTTTTTTGGCGCTTTTGGGCGCGGCACTGGCAACAATTTTCGCAGGTATAGGCTCTGCGCGCGGCGTAGGTATGGCGTGCGAGGTAGGTATGGGCGTTTTGGCGGAGGATCCTTCAAAATTCGGTAAAATGCTGGTTTTGGAGCTGCTCCCCGGTACACAGGGTTTGTACGGATTTATAGTTTCCTTTATAGTGCTTACCAAAATAGGCGTTTTCGGCGGACTTCAGAGCCTTACAACCTGGAACGGCTTTATGATTCTTGCGGCTTGCCTGCCTATCGCGTTCGGCGGTTTGCTTTCGGCTATTTCGCAGGGCAAAGCGGCAGTTGCGGGTATCTCCCTTTTTGCAAAGGACGAAAGCGCGTTCCCGAAGGCGCTCGTTTCCATCACACTCGTTGAAATTTACGCCCTTTTGGCGTTCCTTATTTCATTCCTTACCGTAATTCTTCTGTAAGGTGAATGCTATGACATCAAGCGAAAAAATACTTGCAGGCATTGCCGAAGAGTCAAAGGCGCAGGCGGATAAAATAAATTCCGATGCCGAAAAGCAGGCTGCGGATATTATAGCCGCGGCAAAGGCTGAGGCTGAAACGGACGCCGAGAAAATACGGGCGGACGCAGAGAAAAAGGCGGAGCTTATAATAAACTCCGGTAAATCCTCCGCCGAGCTTTTAAAACGCGATACGGCACTTAAATGCCGCAGAGAGCTTATTGAAAAGGCGCTTATCACGGTTGCCGATACCGTAAACGCATACGGCGATAAGGATTATTTTGATTTTCTGCTTACCTTGATTAAAAAGGAAAAGTTGAACGGCAAGGGCGAGGTTTATTTGTCGGTTAAGGATAAAGCCCGCGATACAGCATCCTTTAAATCGGAGCTCAGCGCCTTAGACCTTACTTTAAGCGATACCTTTGCCGATATAAACGGCGGTTTCATACTTAAATACGGCGATATTCAGATAAACGGCGAATTATCAGCGCTTATTCATGAAAAGCGCGATGTGCTGACCGACGAGTTAAATAAAGCGCTGTTTAACTGAAACTAAACTTTAAAAGAAGGTGAGACTATGCCGGAAAAATCTGTCGGCTTTGCAATAGGCAATTTAAGGGCGAGAGAAAACAGGCTTTTAAAGAAAAACGATTTATCGGGCTTTGCCGCCGCAAACAATGTAACCGAGCTTGCGCGTATGCTGCGCGATAAGGGCATAGGCAGGACCGATAATGCCGATGTGCCTGCTCTTTTGCACGAGGACGCCGAGGAAATGTGGAAATACCTAACGGACAACGCGCCCGACACCGCCGCCTTTGCGCCGTTTTTATGCGAAAACGATTTTCACAACTACAAGGCGGTGCTTAAAGGCATTATAAGGGGCAGGGAATACGAAGACCTGCTCATACTTCCCGCAAGCGTGGAATTACCCGCTTTGCAAAAGGCGGTAAAGGAAAAGCGGTTTGATTTACTGCCGGATTATATGCAAAAGCCCGCAGCCGAAGCATATGAGGTTTTAGTGCAATCGGGCGACAGCCAGCTTGCCGACTGTATTATAGACGCGGGCTGTATGTCGGCGCAAACATTGCTTGCCGAAAAATCGAAAAATACGGTTATTAAGGACCTTATAACCGTTTCGGTATTTTATAAAAATATTAAAGCGGCTTTGCGCGCCGCAAAAACGGGCAGGAGCGCGCAGTTCATAGAAAGCACCCTCACAGAAACCGGCGTTGTTTCCAAAAAGGCTATGGTAACGGCGGCGCTGGGCGGTGAGGAAAAAGTCTTGGAGCTGCTGAGTAAAGCGGTTACCGTAGGCGGTGCAGAGGCTGCCGAGGCTTATAAAAAATCGCCCGGTGACTTTGAAAAATACGCCGATAACAGGCTGCTTTCTACCGCTAAAAGGTGCAAATATATAACTATCGGTATAGAGCCGCTTATAGGCTATATGTTAGCCCGCAAGGCGCAAATAACCGATTTGCAGATAATTTACAGCGGCGTTAAAACGGGGCAAGGCTCCGATAAAACGCTTGAAAGGCTGCGTGAGCTTTATGGTTAAAATAGCGGTTTTGGGCGATACCGAAAGCATAAAAGGCTTTGCGGCTGTGGGGCTTGATATTTACCCCTGCGATGCAGATGCGGAAAGCGCCGCGGAGTTAAAAAAAATAGTTAATGCCGGCTACGGCGTTATTTTCGTGACCGAGAGGTTAGTGCCGTTTCTTCAAAAGGAGATTGAAAAGGTAAACCGTCAGCTTTCCCCCTCGGTTGTGCCGATCACAGGCGTTTCGGGCAATAACGGCTCGGGCGTGGCGGCGCTCAAATGCGCAGTGGAAAAAGCGGTCGGCTCGGATATAATTTTCAATAGATAGGAGTAATCACAATGACCGAAGGAACTATAACCAAGGTTGCGGGCCCTCTTGTTATTGCGGAGGGTATGCGCAACGCGGATATGTTCGACGTTGTGCGCGTTTCGGATAAGCACCTTATAGGCGAGATAATAGAAATGCACGGCGATAAGGCTTCAATTCAGGTTTATGAGGAAACGGCGGGACTGGGTCCCGGAGAAAAGGTTGTTTCCACGGGTAAGCCTTTGAGCGTTGAATTGGGGCCCGGACTTATCGGCTCAATATTCGACGGTATTCAAAGACCGCTTGCAGAGATAATGAAGGTAAGCGGCACAAATCTTCAGCGCGGCGTTGAAGTGCCGAGCCTGCCGAGAGATAAAAAGTGGCACTTTACACCCGAAAAACAAGTGGGCGATGAAGTTGCAGCAGGCGACACCGTGGGCACGGTGCAGGAAACCGCGATTGTAAACCACAAAATTATGGTGCCTAACAGAATAAAGGGCAAAATAGTGGAAATAGCCGAGGGCGACTACACGGTTGAAGAAACGGTTTATAAAATAGAGACCGATAAGGGCGTAAAGGAATTTACCCTTATGCAGTCGTGGCCCGTGCGCGTGGGCAGACCGTATAAGCGCAAATTATCGCCGGATATTCCGCTTGTTACGGGTCAGCGCGTTATTGATACGCTGTTCCCGATAGCAAAGGGCGGCGTTGCGGCGGTTCCGGGGCCCTTCGGCTCGGGCAAGACAGTTGTGCAGCATCAGCTTGCTAAATGGGCTGCGGCGGATATTATAGTATACATCGGCTGCGGCGAGCGCGGCAACGAAATGACCGACGTTTTAAACGAATTCCCGGAACTGAAAGACCCGAGAACGGGCAACTCATTAATGGAGCGCACCGTGCTTATTGCAAACACCTCGGATATGCCTGTTGCGGCGCGTGAAGCGTCTATCTATACAGGCATTACAATAGCCGAATATTTCCGCGATATGGGCTACACCGTAGCGCTTATGGCAGACTCAACATCGCGCTGGGCTGAGGCTCTGCGTGAAATGTCGGGCAGACTTGAAGAAATGCCCGGTGAAGAAGGCTACCCCGCTTACTTAGGCTCGCGCCTTGCGCAGTTTTATGAGCGCGCGGGCAGAGTTATTGTAAACGGTGAGGGCGAAACCGAGGGCGCACTTTCGGTTATCGGCGCGGTATCTCCTCCGGGCGGCGATATTTCCGAGCCTGTATCGCAGGCAACCCTGCGTATAGTAAAGGTTTTCTGGGGGCTTGATTCAGCCCTTGCATATAAGCGCCATTTCCCCGCAATAAACTGGCTTACAAGCTATTCGCTTTATGCCGATTCGCTGTCGGACTGGTTTAATAAAAACGTTAAGCCCGATTGGTACAAGCTGCGCGGCAGACTTATGACTATTTTGCAGGAAGAATCCGAGCTTGAAGAAATAGTAAAGCTTGTAGGTATGGATGCGCTTTCTCCCTCCGACCGCCTAAAGCTGGAAGCGGCAAGGTCTATAAGAGAGGACTATTTGCACCAGAACGCGTTTGACGAGGTTGATACCTATACCTCGCTTAACAAGCAGTATCTGCTTATGGAGCTTATTTTGGCGTTTTACGATAAATCGCTTGAAGCGCTTGGCAAGGGCGCGGCTATTGAAAAAATAGTTGCAATGCCCTCGCGCGAGCGCATAGGCCGCTTTAAGTATGCCGATGAAAAGCAGACAGAGAGCGAATACAACGAAATTTTATCCGAGCTTGACAGCGATATTGATAAGGCTGTTAAGGCAAAGGATGAGGATTAAGGAGTGGGAACTGCTATGCCAAAGGAATATAAAACCATACGCGAGGTTGCAGGACCTCTTATGATGGTAAGCGACGTTGATAACGTTAAGTATGATGAGCTTGGCGAAATTGAACTGCCGAACGGCGATATTCGCCGCTGCAAGGTGCTTGAAATAAACGGCACAAACGCATTGGTTCAGCTTTTTGAAAACTCGGCGGGAATTAACCTTGCCGATTCAAAGGTGCGCTTTTTAGGGCGCGGAATGGAGCTGCCCGTATCGCCCGATATGCTTTCCCGCGTGTTTGACGGACTGGGAAGACCTATTGACGGCGGCCCCGAAATTATACCCGAAAAGCGAATGGATATTAACGGCAGACCTATGAATCCTGCCGCGAGAAACTACCCGCAGGAGTTTATTCAAACGGGCGTTTCCGCTATTGACGGACTTAATACACTGGTAAGAGGGCAGAAGCTGCCTATCTTCTCGGCATCGGGTCTTCCTCATGCAAACCTTGCCGCGCAGATAGCAAGGCAGGCGACGGTGCTCGGCGATAACAAGCAGTTTGCCGTTGTTTTCGCCGCAATGGGTATTACCTTTGAAGAATCTAACTTCTTTATAGATTCCTTTAAGGAAACAGGCGCTATTGACAGAACGGTAATGTTTGTAAACCTTGCTAACGACCCCGCAATTGAGCGTATTGCAACGCCGAAAATGGCGCTTACCGCCGCAGAATACCTGGCATTTGACCTCGGTATGCAGGTGCTCGTTATTATGACCGACATTACAAACTACGCCGACGCTCTGCGTGAGGTATCCGCCGCGCGTAAGGAAGTGCCGGGCAGGCGCGGTTACCCCGGATATATGTATACCGACCTTGCAACCCTTTATGAGCGCGCGGGCAGACTTAAAGGCAAAGAGGGCTCTATAACTCTTATACCTATTTTAACAATGCCCGAGGACGATAAAACCCACCCGATACCCGACCTTACGGGCTATATTACCGAGGGTCAGATAATCTTGAGCCGCGAGCTTTACAGAAAGGGCGTAACACCGCCTATCGACGTTTTGCCGTCGCTCTCACGTCTTAAGGATAAGGGCATAGGCGAGGGGCGCACCCGTAAGGACCACGCCGCTACAATGAACCAGCTTTTCGCGGCGTACGCCAGAGGTAAAGACGCTAAGGAGCTTATGGTAATCTTAGGCGAGGCTGCTTTGACCGATATTGATAAAAAGTACGCCGAATTTGCCGATAGATTTGAAAGCGAATATGTGTCGCAGGGCTACAACACCAACCGTACCATTGAGGAAACATTAAACCTCGGCTGGAAGCTGCTTTCAATTCTGCCACGCAGCGAGCTTAAGCGTATCAGCGATGAAATGCTTGATAAGTATTACGGTAAGTTTTAAGGAGGTCATAAAATATGGCTGTACTTAACGTAAACCCTACCCGTATGGAGTTAACGCGCCTAAAAAAGCAGCTTTCCACCGCGCTGCGCGGGCACAAGCTGCTTAAAGATAAACGCGATGAACTTATGCGGCAGTTTCTTGATATGATACGCGAGACCAAGACACTGCGCGAGGAGGTTGAGGAACGCTTAAAATCGGTTAATAACGATTTTGTGTTAGCCTCAAGCGTTATGTCTAAAGAGGAGCTGGACACAGCCCTTTTAGCGCCTAAGCAAGAGGTGTATCTTGAAACCTCCACCCGCAATGTTATGAGCGTGGATATTCCGGTTTATTCCTTTAAAACGAGAACCAGCGAGCAATCGGATATTTTTTCCTATGGCTTTGCGTCCACCAGCTTTGAGCTTGACGACGCGGTAAGCGGGCTTTCCGACCTATTGCCTAAAATGCTGAAGCTTGCCGAAATGGAAAAATCGGTAAAGCTTATGGCGGATGAAATTGAAAAGACGCGCCGCCGCGTTAATGCGCTTGAGCACGTTATGATACCCCGCTATCAGGAAACAATTCACTTTATATCCATGAAGCTTGAAGAAAACGAGCGCGCAAGCCGCGCCCGACTTATGAAGGTTAAGGATATGATGATTGAAGAAAATATTGAGTATAAGCATACCCACCCCGACGCGGTGTAAGATAAATGCGGAATTCGGAATTATAAAAAACGGTCACTTGCCTTTGCAGGTGACCGTTTTGTTATGCCGAAATTTTGTTTAAGCTTTTCCGACTGAGCCGAAAAGCTCCATTTTTTCCTTAACTGTATCCTTAATAGCCTGAGCGCCGTCTGCAAGCAACTTGCGGGGATCGAAGCCCTTGCCCTCAAGATCCTTGCCCGCTTCAATATACTTGCGGGTAGCCGCTGCGAAAGCTAACTGGCATTCGGTGTTAACGTTGATTTTTGAAACGCCGAGGGAGATAGCTTTCTTTATCATGTCGGCCGGGATTCCCGTGCCGCCGTGAAGAACGAGGGGCATTGTGCCTGTGAGCTCCTGAATTTCAGCTAATGTATCGAAACGGAGGCCTGTCCAGTTAGCGGGGTACTTGCCGTGAATATTGCCGATACCCGCAGCCAGCATTGTAACGCCCAGATCAGCTATCATTTTGCATTCCTTCGGATCTGCAACCTCGCCGCCGCCTATAACGCCGTCTTCCTCGCCGCCGATAGCGCCGACTTCTGCTTCAAGGGAGAGACCGAGCTTGTTGCAGGTTTCAACAAGTTCCTTTGTTTTTGCAATGTTTTCTTCGATCGGATAATGAGAGCCGTCAAACATTATCGATGAGAAGCCTGCCTCAATGCACTTTTTAGCGCCTTCATAGCTGCCGTGGTCAAGGTGAAGAGCGACCGGAACGGTGATGTTCATTTCTTCAAGCATGCCGTTAACCATGCCTACAACAGTCTTATATCCGCACATATATTTGCCTGCGCCCTCGGAAACACCGAGAATAACAGGTGACTTTAATTCCTCGGCTGTCTGAAGAATAGCCTTGGTCCATTCAAGGTTATTGATGTTGAACTGACCCACCGCATATTTGCCGGCTTTCGCCTTGGTAAGCATTTCTTTTGCTGATACTAACATTTATTATACCTCCGATATGAAAATAATCTGTGACCTTTAAGTCCACAGATTATTTTATACCAATTATGTAATAAAATCAAGTATTATTTATCAGGATCTTCGTTTACAACCTCGGGCGGCAGCTCCAAAAGCTCGGGATTGCGCAGATATTTGCGTATTTTGCGGAAAGCCAGGGCAAAATAGCTGCCCGAGCAGATTCTTTCATCCATTACAACGCCGAGCGGTATGCAGCGCTCGAATATAATTTCTCCGCCGCTTCTTCTCGGAACCTCGCGCAGATTACCCATGGTAATAAACACGCTGGTAGTACCGAATTCATAGCAGTGGTGATAAATATGATTTGTGCGGATAGAAGCTAAATTTGAAATGCAGAGGCTGTTGTGAAAGGGCGACATATCAATAACCTTTTTAGGAAGCAGCCCGTGCTTATCCATAAATTTAAAAAGCCCCACGCCGACACGCAGCACACCCGGAGCGCCGAGAAGAATCTTGATCATTTTCTCAGTACCGTTCTTTTCGGGAACCTCGCGGTTATCGGATACATATTTATTTATCGTATCATTGACATCAAAAATGGTATCGGTCATATTGAAATACATTTTTGACATTGTACCGTTGTCCATCTGACCGGATTTCAGAACAACCATTGCTACGCAAAACTCATTGCGGGCATAAGGTTTGCAGTTCATTATAAACCGATTAAGCAGCGGGAATTCCGCCGCCGTCCTCAAATATGCCGCGATAATTACGCCGAGATGGCTTAATGACACACCTTCCCTGCGCTTTTTATTTAAGTACTCCTGAATGGGATCATATGGGATATCAAGCGTGACCATGTTCATGGAATCGACACGCTTGCTCATGACATATGCCGCCACCGTATACATAGGGTCGGTATTGCGTAAACGCTTTCCGTCAGATCTCATTTATATTAACTCCGATCTGCCGCCTTGAGCGGCTGAAACATACATATGTTAATAATAACACAGTTGATCGGATAATTCAACATTTTTTAATAATTTGTTCACAGACGGCTTAAAGTGCGGATTTGCGCGCTGTTACAGCACGTAAAAAATAATGCAGAAATACTGCAGAATACTGCCCGCCACCACAAAAATATGGAATACCGAATGCATATAGCGGTGTATGCTTTTCCCCGCAATGCCGTAAAGCACAGCGCCCACCGTGTAAGAAATTCCGCCTGCGAGCAGCCACATAAAGCCTGTCGTTCCGACCGCGTTTATTGCGGATTTTCCCGTGAAAACTATGCACCAGCCGAGCGCCAAATAGCAGATTATCGAAAACACACTGTATTTTTTAAGATCGATCGCGTTAAGAGTAATGCCGAGCGCCGAAACGCCCCATACTATTCCGAATACCGTCCAGCCGAGTGCGGTGCTTGCCCGCCTGAGCGAGCAGAGGGCGACAGGAGTATATGTACCCGCGATAAGTATAAACACGGTGCAGTGATCTATGACCTGCATGACCTTTTTGGCGGCTTCGGGCTTGAGACCGTGATAGACGCTTGACATGGTGTAAAGCAGTATCATTGAAAAGCCGTAAATAAAGGCACTCACGACCTCATAGGCTCCGCCGTGAATAAAGGCTCTCACTACGCAGGTGGCAAGCGCTGCAATGCCGAACGCTCCGCCTACTATGTGGGATACCATGTTGAATATTTCCTCTCCCCTGGTGTAATCGGGGAGCTTTCTGTCCTTAAGCTTTGTTCTTTTCATAAAGAGGTCTCCATTCTGCCGCACAAATCGTCGCGCAATAACTATAATACTATAAATTTATGAACAAGTAAAGTATTTGCGGAAATAAATATTTCATTATGAATATCCGGGACAACCCCGTCATAGAATTTATTGAGAGGTGACGGTGAATGGAAAGCAAAAAGCGTTTTGACGACGCGCTGTACGGTGTCAGCCCTGCAATACGGAGCGTGCTTGAAAAGCTGCCCGACAAAGTCAAGGAAAGCGCCGAGGAAATACGGCTGCGCACAGGTCTTCCCGTGGCGCTCACGGTCGGGGGAGACACGGTGTTTGTGCTTGAAAACGGGCAGATATCCTTTTGTCTGACCCGCGGGCTTTTAAAAACGGAAGCATCAGAGCTTGCCGAAAGCTTTAAGCTGCTTTGCAAAAGCTCTGTATACGCGCACACTGAGGAGCTAAAAAAAGGGTACATAAGGCTGCGCGGCGGAAACCGTGCGGGCGTTTGCGGCACGCTGAACGAGAACGGAAATATGAGTGATATTTCATCGGTAAATATCCGAATAGCACATGAGATCCGGGGGGCTGCGAACGATATTGTGCGGGCGTATAAGCCGGGCGGACTGCTGATAGCGGGTTCCCCCGGCAGCGGAAAAACCACCGTTTTACGCGACCTTATAAGGCAGCTTGCGGGGGGCGTTTGCGGAAAGATATACCGTATAGCGGTTATTGACAGCCGCGGCGAAATATCCGGCAGCTTTGACGGAAGGTGCGGTAACGATCTGGGCGCGGGAAGCGATGTTTTGCTCACAAGCGATAAGGCTGCGGGAATCGAAATGGCGGTGCGCACAATGTTTCCCGATATAGTAGCGTTTGATGAGATAGGGAACGAGGCGGAGCTTAAACGCGTCAGCGAAAGCTTTTGCAGCGGCGTTGATATTATAACCACCGCGCACGCGGGAAGCATAGCCGACCTTAAACGCCGCAGAATAACCGCCGCGCTAATAAACAGCGGCGCTGTTGCCAATATTGCTATGCTGCCCGAAATTCACGGCGGAACTGTGAGAATAGTAAGCGCGGAGGAGTTGGACGATGGGGTGGCTGTTTAAGCTTTTCGGCTCTTTAATGGTTATTGCCGCATCTTGTGCGGCGGGGTATATGAAATCCTATGAGCTGCGGCAGCGCAAAAGGCAGCTTACCGAGCTTTGCAGAGGGCTGTCATCGCTTAAGGAGCGTATGCGAATGGGCTGCGGCGAAATTGAAAGGATTGTTACCGAAAGCTTTGAAAACGGGCTTATTAAGGCGGACGGCGGCTTTACGGTTGACGGCAGATGGCTTGATAAAAAGGATGTCTCCCTTATTCACGAATATTTGACCGATATAGGCATGACCGATTCGGACAGTGAGTATAACCGAACCGAGCTTTACATAAAGCTGCTTTCAAAAAACCGCGACGAGGCGGAGGAAAAATGTGCGGAGCTTTGCCGCGTTTATAATGCGGCGGGGCTTCTCGGAGGAATATTTATTTGCATTTTTTTCTTGTAGGTGAAGTAAATGGATGTTGATTTTATTTTCAGAATAGCCGCAATAGGTATTATTGTAACGGTACTTAATTTGGTGCTTGTGCGCTCGGGCAGGGAGGATCAGGCTATGCTTACCACCCTTGCCGGGCTTGTGGTGGTGCTGCTTATGGTGGTCAACGCGATAGCGGGGCTTTTTACAACCGTGAAAAGCCTGTTCGGACTTTGAAAAATGGAAATATTTAAAATTTTGGCGGTCTGCCTTATAACCGCAATATTGGCAATAGTTTTAAAAGAACACAGGGGAGATTACGCGCTTGTGCTTGTGCTTGCGGGCGGGGTCACGGTTAGCTGCTTCCTTTTAAAAAGCATAGTAACCCCGATAGGCTATTTAAAGCAGCTGTTTAACGATAACGGAATAAAAATGCAATATTTTTCGGTGGCGCTCAAAGCCCTTGGCATAGGCTACATAACCGGCTTTATAGCAGACGCCTGCCGCGACGGGGGACAGGCAAGCCTTGCGGGAAAGGCGGAGCTTGCGGGGAAATGCGCGGTTTTTATTTTGGTGCTGCCGCTTATAGCCTCGATACTTGAAACGGCGTTGGGATTTTTAAAATGAAATTTAAAAGAGTATTTTTAACACTTATTTTACTGATGTTTCTTTTCCCGTTTGCGGCATATGCCGCCGAAACCGATGGGGAGCAGCTTTATTATGAGCAGTATTACGACAGCGGCGCGGATAAGCTCACCGATTTTTTACCCGACGACACGCGGGAATATTTTGAAAAGAACGGTATTGATCCGTCGGATTACGGCTGGGTCGGCTCACTGTCGGCACAAAGCGTGTTTTCGCATATACTGGAGTTTTTAAAAAACGGGGCTGAAACGCCGCTTAAAAGCGGAGCGGCAATAATTGCCGTAATTCTTATAGCCGCTGCGTTTTCGTCAGCCGAAATAAAAAGCGGCGCGGTGCAGGCGGCGGTATATGCCGCGGTAACATCGGCAGCGGCAATTATTGCGGCGCCTGTTTACTCGTCCGTAAAGGCGGGGGTCGATGCAATGAAGGGCTTGAGCGTTTTTATGCTCGGGTTTATACCGGTATTCGCCGTTATAGTGGCGGCATCGGGCGGGGCGGTTACATCTGCTTCAATGAGCACGCTGCTGTTAACTGCGGCGCAGGGGGTCTCCTATATTTCAAGCTTTGCGGTGCTGCCGCTCATGGGCGGGTATTTGGCGGTGAACATCGGCTCCTCGGTATCTCCGCTTATGCAAAGATCCGGAATAGCCGAAACGGTAAAAAAGCTCGCGCTTTGGATAACCGCATTTATTTCTACGGTTTTTGCGGGAATTTTGAGTATACAGACCGCCGTTAATTCTTCCGCCGATACCCTCACCGCTAAAACCGCGCGGTTTATTATAGGAAGCTCGGTGCCGGTTGCCGGGGGAGTGCTGTCGGAGGCGCTCGGCACCGTTTTATCATCGGTCACGCTGCTTAAGTCATCAATAGGCATATACGGCGCGGTTGCGTGCGCGGCAATACTTTTGCCGCTTATAACCGAGCTGCTTATTTGGCGGGCGGTGCTGATTATAACCGCAGGCGCAGCGGGTCTTTTTTCACTGCCGCAAATATCGGGACTTTTAAAGGCGGTGGATTCTATGATGTCGGTGCTGCTGGGAATAATCCTGACGGTGGGGACTGTGTTTATAATATCCCTTGCGGTGGTGGTATCGGCCGGGAGGGCAAGATGAACGCTTTTTCCGCCTTTGCGGCGGCTTTATGCGCAGCATGCGTGCTTATCGGCGCGCTGCACTTAATAACGCCGGACGGCGCTATGTCGAAGCCGGTGAAATACGCTTTGAGCGTGGTGTTTTTGATATCGGTCATATCGGCGGCTGCAATACCGCTGAAAAAAATAAGCGTTGATATTACCGTACCCGACTGTGAGGAATATTCGGAGGAAAGCCTGTATGCAACCTCCGCCGAGTATGTTTACGGTCGGCTTTTGAAAAACGCGGGTATAGAATTTACAAAAATTACAGTTTGTACGGATAAATCGGACGGCGGCAGCATAATAATTAGTAAGGTTACGGTTTTTTCGGGGCGGAGTGCCGCCGAAATAAAGCGTGCACTTGGCGTCGTGGCGGAAAATTACGAGGTAGAAGTTGTAAATGGACAGATTGATTGAAAAAATAACGGCTGCGGTGAAAAATCCAAAAATACTTATAGCGTTGGGACTTACCGGAATATTGCTTATATGCCTGCCGTCCTTTTTCGGAGGAAGCAAAAAAAATGAGACCGTGCGGGGCGGTGAGATAAATGTTGAGGAATACCGCGCGGGGCTTGAAAAAAGCGTTGAGGAAATTGTGAGCAGCATAACGGGGAGCAAAAGTGTAAAGGTGGTAATAACGCTTGAAAGCGGAATCATATATTCATATGCCGATACAAACGAGGGCGTTTCCGCCAATAAGACAGGCAGCGGGCAGGAGAGCACAAGCAGCGAATCAAAGCAGAGCTACATAACCGTTAAAACGGCCGACGGCGGTGAGCAGGCGCTGCTTGTTACTACCGAAATGCCGCAGGTTCGCGGGGTGGCTGTTGTTTGCGAGGGGGGCGACGATGAGATTATTAACGAAAAGATCACAAACGCCGTGACGGCGGCGCTTAATATTACATCAAAAAGAGTATACATAGCGGGAGGAAGCTTTAATGAAAAAAGGTAAAGTGTTCGGGAAAAGTCAGATTGCGGTGGCGGTAATGCTGTTGGCGCTCGGCGGCGCTGTTTGGCTTAATATGAAATATACGCCGTCATCGGGGAAATATCTGGGCGAGGCGTCATATGTCAGCGGAAAAAGCAGCGTTTCCGCGGTGGAGACCTCGGCTAAAGCGGAAAGAGACTCGGGCGATTATTTCACCGATGTGAAAAAGGAGCGCGAAAGCAACCGCAAAAAGGCGCAGGAAAACATTGAGGAAACGCTTAAAAGCGCAAAGCTTACCGACGCGGACAAAAAATCCGCACTTGCTAAAATTGAGGAGTTAGCCGATCGCAGCGAACACGAAAGCAATATTGAGGCGCTGCTTAAAGCTAAGGGCTTTGAAAAGGCGATTGCCGTTATAGGTGACAGCGGAATCAACATAGTTGTAAAGTCGGAGGGGCTTACTTCCGCACAGACCTTGCAGATTCAGGATATAATCACGGCGGAGACAAATATATCTCTTGCAAATATTAAGATAGTTCCCGTGAAATAAAACTTGTGTTATTGAAAAAATGTGTTATAATATACATATAAAAGTATATTACACGGAGGGATTATCCATGGAAGATAAAAAAACCTCGCTTTCCGTAAGCACGGAGGTTCTTGAAAAAATGGCGGAAATCGCCGCAAAGGAAGTTGAAGGCGTTGCCGGGCTTTCCAAAAAGACGATGGATATTAAAGGCATAGTTAAAACCAAAAACGCCTTCAAGGGCATCAAGGTGGAAACCGTTAACGGTGCTATTGAAATAACCGCTTACATCTGCCTTAAGGCAGACGCGAAGGTTAAGGAAACCGCAGAGCGTGTTCAGGAAAACATAAAGGATAAAATTCAAACTATGACCGGAAACGCCGTAACACAGGTTAATGTTCAGGTTGCGGATATAGCTATTGATACAGAGGAATAAAAGCTTCGGCGTTCCCGCTTAGCCCGCGGGAACGCCGTGCATTTTTAAGGGTATCAAGGGGAAAATAACGGAGTATATTAAAGGTGCCGCGCAAAATGCACGGCACGGGAAGGGAAGTATTATAATGTCTGTTTTAAGCGTTACCTCGGAAGCCTTTGAAAAAGAGGTCATAAACAGTGATAAGCCTGTTTTGGTGGATTTTTACGCTGACTGGTGCGGGCCCTGCCGCATGATGTCCTCTGTGATAGACGAAATATCCGATGAGCGGAGCGATATCAAGGTCTGCAAAATCAATGTAGACGAGCAGCGTGGGCTTGCGGAAAGATTTTCAGTTCAGTCGATTCCCACAATCATGGTTTTTAAAAACGGCAGCGTTACCCGCTGTGAGGCAGGCTCAAGACCCAAGCGCGCCGTTCTTGAAATGCTTGACTGACGCTCAGAGAATTTTCTCAAGCTCCGAAAGCGCACCGATTTGATATTTTGAAGGGTATTTTGCCGCCTTATTATCGGGATTGTACCAGCAGGTATCTATTCCCGAATTTATTCCGCCCAAAATATCCGAGCTTTGACTGTCCCCGAGGATAAGGATCTTTGCCTTATCCTTTTCGGGGATTTTTTCTATTATATAACCGTAATATTCCTTTTCGGGCTTTTGGTGGCCTGTGTCCTCCGAGACAAATACGCCGTCAAAATATTTAAAGAGTCCCGAGCCGCGTATGCGCTTGTGCTGCGTCAGTGAAATTCCGTTGGTCGCGGCATAAAGCTTATAGCCTCGCTTTTTTAGATATGTAAGAATTTCATCTGCGCCCTCAACCTTAAAATACCCTTCGGATAAATTAAAGCAGTAGTCCTTTGAAATTTTTGCGGTATCGCCCGTGACGCCGAGTTTCTCAAAAAGGGTTTTAAAGCGTCCCTCAAAAATCGCTTCGCGCGGAATTTCGCCGCGCTCAAAGCGTTCCCAGTAGCTGCGGTTTATATCGGAATAAAGCGCAACCGCAGCATCATCATGCGGCAGCCCGTGCGATTTCAAAACCTTACGCACGGCGTGAGCCTCCGCTGCGTTAAAATCAAGCAGGGTATTGTCGAGGTCAAGAAAAAGGGAGGTATACATCACAGCTTTGCGCTCAATTCCTTTAAATATTCTTTTAATTGGTCTTTGATTTCGGGGTGGGCAAGTCCTACCTCGATATTTGCCTTCAAAATTCCGAATTTGTTGCCCATATCATAGCGTATTCCGCTGAAATCCACGCCGACCATGCCGTATTTAACGGCAAGCGTGCGCATTGCGTCGGTCAGCTGCAGCTCACCTCCGACACCGAGCGGGGTTTTTTCGAGTATGCTGAAAATTTCATTATCAAGCACACATCTGCCGAGGATGGAATAGTTTGAAAATTTGGTTTCAAGGCTCGGCTTTTCTATCATATCGGTTACGGAATAAATTTTATCATCAAGCTTTTCAGCCTTTAAGGAGCTGTATTTGACAATAAGGTCGTCTGATACCTCTTTAATGCCCACAACGCTCTTGCCGTATTTCTCATATGCCTCGCACAGCTCGCCGATGGCGGGCGGCTCGCCTATAATAACATCGTCGCCGTAAAGCACGGCAAAGGGCTCTGTTCCCACAAATTCTTTGGCGCGCAGCACTGCGTCTCCCAACCCCCTCGTTTCCTTTTGGCGGATATAATAGATATTTGCAAGGTTTGCAACCTTATCAAGCGTTTCGAGCATTGCGGTATTTCCGCGCCTTTGAAGCATTGCTTCAAGCTCCACAGAGTGATCGAAATGATCCTCTATAACGCCCTTGCCGCGGTTTGTGATGATAAGTATATCGGTTATTCCCGCCCTTACAGCCTCTTCTACAATATACTGTATTGCGGGCTTATCGACTATCGGGAGCATCTCCTTGGGGAGCGCCTTTGAGGCGGGCAAAACTCGTGTTCCGAGTCCCGCTGCGGGGATTATAGCCTTTTTGATCTTCATAATTTCTCCTTTTTTTCATGGACTTAATAAGCCGTATTTAAAGCATTGAAATAACAGATGTTAAAATGGTTATAAGATTGCTTACAACAATCATGCAGATTATGCCTACCGCGAGCATTCCGCCCGATACTCCGCCGACGGAAGCGAGTCCCATTGTGTAGTAGCGGCGGTCGGGTATGCTCATACGGAAGCGGTTTATCGATTTAATGCAGTGCTCCTTGTAAAGGTAATATCCGTAAAGTCCGGTAAGTATGCAGGTCACAAGGTCTGCAGCGTTGCTTATTGCTGTGGCTATAAGATCAAGCACAGTTGAAGAATCGTTCAGGCTTTTAAAGGCGCTGATTATCGACTGCGCGTCCCCTGCCAGGATAGAGCGGTAAAGGGCGGTGAAATCTACGGAACCCGAATTGAAGGTGAGTGCCGCCGTGACAATATTTATAACCGCGCCGATTACCGTCAGCAGTGCGGCGGGCTTATACATTTTGCGGTAATAAAACCACAATGCCGCGCCCATCGGCCCCAAGAAAAAGCCGAGCAGCGCTGCGGGCCAGCACCACGAGGTCTTTGAATTCGTTATTTCCATTTTGATGAATTTCGGCATTATCACGACGGATTTTTTGCCGATGAACAGCGCTATTTCCTCCTGCGGTATTCCGTCGGGTGCGGGAGCGCCGCTTTGGGTGTATCCCGTGTTGCCGTTTTCGGTATTATAAATCGGAGAAACGGGCTTAAATGCGGGCTCTGCGGCTTCGGGCGCGGGAGCGGGTCTAAATGAAGACTGCTCTGTCTTCGGCACCGCTTCCTGTGCCGTGGATTCCGGCACGGTCTTAGGTGCCGGAGCAGCCTCCGCTGTGAGTTTGTGCTCGGGCTGCTCATTTTCGGGCTTTGGGGCAGCCGTAAGCAGCGCTCCGCAGTTTTTGCAGTAGATGTAATCGTTTTCGTTCTCCGTTCCGCACTCGGAGCAAATTTTCTTATCCATCTTTCATCCTCCTGTTACACTAAATAAAAATTCCTATTAAGGCGGGCAGATATTGCACCGCCATTGTTCCCAATAAAAACAGGAAAATATTGACCCCGCCCTTTTTGCGGTAGTCATAGTCCATATCCTCGCTTTCGGCGCGAATGGTTTTAATAGAGGATATTGCATATTGCTTATAAAGGTAATCGCCGAAAAGCGCCGATAAAATCCTTACGGCAATGTTAAGCACAAAGCCCGCAAGCAGCGCCGCTATAACCGCCGCACCCATTTTTGGCAGGTGCTCGTAAATGCTCTGCATAATCTGCGCCTGCGTCTCTCCGGGGGTTGTGCCGAGATTATTTATCGCATTCATGAACGGCAGATAAAAAAGGCTTGAAATAACCGTGAGCAATCCCGCAACAACTCCGTTTTTATACATTTTGCGCGAGAGCATCCACCCGCAGGGGAAAAGAAAGGCAAGCCAGTTCCAGGAAAGCTTGTTTTTAGCATTCAGTACCGCGAATTTCGGTATATACCGCGGAGTGTTCGCCGCAACAAAGCGCTTTGCCTCATCGGCGGTTATTCCGTCGCCTATATCGTAATCTGCAGGTACTCCGCCCAAAAAGTCAAAATTCACAAAGCTGCCGCCCGCCTTTGCTATATTAGGCGCGCCGCACTTCGGGCAGGCGTTAAGCGCAAAATCATATTTTTCGTGGCACATTTGGCAGGTTATGAGCCCCTCGGCGTTTTCGCCTGTATTCGGCATTTCGGCAGCAGCTTGCTCTTCTTCACGCGCCTTCACCTTATCGTACTGCCTGTCTGTTCCGTGGAATTCCTCAAGCGCGCAGTGCCCTAACTGATTATAGCACTCCCTGTGGTGCGGCGCACCGCATATGGGGCAGTAAACTATGTCGTCCTCGGGGAAAAGATATGCGTGGCACCTTACGCAGCTTACACCCTCTGTATTAAGACTCATACAACAGCTCCTCTGTAATCTTCAATTTTTTCAAAAACGCTTTCAAAATACTCCTTGCCGTAGTTGTGAAAGCTGCCGTTTTTTATCATTTCCTTAAGCTCTTTGCCGGTTATCCATTTTGCTTCGGCGACCTCTGTATGCTGCAGCGTCAGCTTTTCGGCGGGCGCATTGCTTTCGGTAAGCCACACATCAAGCAGCGAATTGCGGCGCTTGATTCTTGTGAGAAGCAGCATTTTATCCCTATCTGCGGCGATTCCGAGCTCCTCAAGCAGCTCGCGGCGGGCGGCTGTAAGCGAGTCCTCCCCCGCGACGGCGGCGCCGCCGGTTGCAGCCCATTCACCCGGCATCAGCTTTTTATCATCGGCACGGCGCTGAATCAAAAACAAGCCGCTTTTTGATATCACCCAAATATGCACGACAAGGTGATACTCCCCCGGAGCTAAAACGCTGCGGCCGCGAAGCGCTGTTTTGCCGGTAGGAATGCCGTTTTCATCAAATACATCCCACAGTTCAACACTCATGACGCTTTTTTACCGTTTCCCCGCTGCTTTTGTAAATACTGTCGGGCTCTATAACGCCGCGCACAGATGAGAGCGGATAAATGTTTGTATTCTTACCTATCACCGTTCCGGGGTTCAGCACCGTGCCGCAGCCCACCTCGACAAAATCGCCGAGTATCGCGCCGAATTTTTTAAGACCCGTTTCAAGCCTTTCATCGCCCTTTTTAAGCGCCACAAGGCTTTTATCGGACTTTACATTCGAGGTTATTGAGCCTGCTCCCATGTGTGAGCGGAAACCGAGAACGGAATCCCCCACATAATTATAGTGCGGAACCTGAACGGAGCCTATAAGCACGACATTTTTAAGCTCTGTTGAATTTCCCACCACGCAATCGTTACCGATAAGCGCGTTGCCCCTTATAAATGCGCAGTGGCGCACCTCGGTTCGCTCCCCTATAATGCAAGGGCCCGTAATACTTGCGCTCGGCGCAATTTTTGCCGACCTTGCAATCCAAATGTTTTCGCCGCGCTCCTCGTATATTTCCTTATCAAGCGCAGGACCTATCTCCTTTATATAATCGCCTATTTTTTTTAGCGCCTCAAACGGATAAGCGACGCTGCAAAGCAGCTTTTCCGCCAAAGTGCCCTCCGCGGACAAAAGCTCCTTTACGGTTATACCGGTCATTGTATCACACCTTTTCAAGTCTCTTTAAATTTATTATACACGCTAATTATATCAGCATTATGAATTTTTTTCAACATTTTCTATCTTGGGTATTGTAAAAAAATAAATTGTGTGTTAAAATACATACCATAGACCTTGTTCACTCGGGTGTGCGAACGGGCGGGTCCTGTGCGACGGGGCGCTGCGAACCATGTCAGGCGGGGAACCGAGCAGCATTAAGCGGTATTCCCCGTGCGCCGCAGTAAATCGGTTCGTTCGTACACCCGGGTGAGTAAGGCTTTTTTTGTCAATCAATTCGGAATTCGGAATGCGGAATTCGGAATTAAAAACAGTTGATATCATTTTATTAAGGAGAATGCGTATGTCTTATCAGGCGCTTTATCGGAAATACCGCCCGCAGACCTTTTCGGATGTTGTGGGGCAGGAGCATATTACCGAAACGCTTAAAAACGAGCTTTCTGCCGGTAAGGTTACGCATGCGTATCTGTTTACGGGAACGCGCGGAACGGGCAAGACGTCTACCGCCAAAATTTTGGCAAAGGCGGTCAACTGCCTGAATCCCAAAAACGGCGACCCCTGCCTTGAGTGCGAGAGCTGCTTATCGGTTGCAAACGGTGAAAATACCGATATTGCGGAAATTGACGCGGCCTCCAACAACAGTGTTGACAGCATCAGGGAGTTGCGCGATCTGGTAAGCTTTGCACCCGCCTCATCAAAATACCGTGTGTATATCATAGATGAGGTGCATATGCTCACCATAAGCGCCTTTAACGCGCTGCTTAAAACTCTTGAAGAGCCGCCCGAGCATGTTATTTTCATTCTCGCCACAACCGAGGTTCATAAGCTGCCTGCAACCATTCTTTCCCGCTGCCAGCGATTTGATTTCAGAAGAATCGACTCCGAACGTATTTGCGAGAGAATACAGTATATAGCGGGGAAAGAGGGCTTGACCGTAACCGACGGTGCAGCCTCCTTAATAGCCGCCGCGGCAGACGGCGGTATGCGCGACGCACTTTCCATTTTGGATCTGTGCGCTTCGGGCAGTAAAAATATAGACGAAGAAACGGTGGAAAGCGTTTGCGGAATGGCGGGCGGCGATTACCTTTTGCAATTAGCCGACTGTATAAACCGCCGCGACACAGAGGGCGCGCTCCTGCTTACCGATAAGCTTTACAATACATCTGTTGATATGCAGCGGCTTTTATCGGAGCTGACCTCGCATTTTCGCGATCTTATGATAATTAAAACCGTCAAGGGCGATAATAAGCCCATTGTTTGCTCCGAGGCGCGGCTTAAGGCGCTTACAGAGCAGGCAGCCGCCTTTGATATTAAGGATATTATGCACGCGCTCACTCTTTTGCAGGCGTCAGCCGCCGGAATGCAGAACGGCAACCGCCGCTGCGAAATGGAAATGGCGCTGATACGGCTTTGCACCCCTTCGCTTTCAAATGATTTATCCTCGCTCGAAAGAAGAATAAACGCACTGGAAACAGGAGCGGTGAAGGCGGAAGCCCGCCGACCGGCAGAGCAGCCAAAGCATGCCGCGGTGCCGGAGACGGACGCAGGAATCCCGCTGCCCGAGACTCCGCCCGATGAGCCTGCCTCACCGAAATCGGATTCGGGCGATACAGAGCAGGTAGACAGCGGCACATGGGATGAAATAAGGAGGATACTGAAAACCTCCTGCCCGCTTATAGCAGGCGTGCTCAACGAATCGAGGGCGTTCACAAGGGGTCAGTTCCTTTTAATTGACGCACCGAACGAGAACTTCCGTTCAATGGTAAATAACCCAATGTACCGCGATGCTATAAGAAAAGCTGCGCTGAAGGTACTTGGCGCGGCTTATAAATTAGGGCCTTACACCGCGCCGAAAACGCAGACGGACGAAAAAGACCCGCTCGCGGAGCTTGCAGGCAAGCTTAAAAATTTTGAAATAAATTAAGGAGATATAAAAAAATGAAAGTACGTTTACCCAATTCCGGCGGCGCCGGCAATATGAATCAGATGTTAAAGCAGGCGCAAAAAATGCAGGCAGATATGGCTGAATTGCAGGCTGACCTTGAGCAGCGTGAATATACCGCAACCTCGGGCGGCGGTATGATTGAAGTAACGGTTGACGGCAAGCACCACATAAAAGCCCTTAAAATCAACCCCGACGCGGTCGATCCCGAGGATACCGAGATGCTTGAAGACCTTATCACCGTGGCGGTGAACGAGGCTGTAGCCAATGCCGAAAAGACCGCCGAGGACGAAATGGGCGCTATTACCGGCGGACTTAATATGCCGGGGCTTTTCTGATAATGGCTAAAAACAGTATTGTGCCGCTGACCGAGCTTATAGCCCAGTTTGAGCGGCTGCCGGGAATCGGCAGAAAAACAGCACAGCGCCTGGCTTACAGCATTTTAGAGCAGCCGCCCGAGCGCGCCGAAAAATTTGCAGAGGCGCTTGTTAATGCGCGGCGTAAAATACATTTCTGCAGCGTCTGTCAGGGGCTGACGGATATGGATGTTTGCGCTGTCTGCGCCGATACCGAGCGCGACCACAGCGTGATATGCGTTGTGGCAGAGCCTAAGGATGTAATGGCATTCGAGCGCACGCGGGAATATAACGGCACATATCATGTACTGCATGGGGTGATTTCTCCGCTTGACGGTATAGGACCCGAGCAGTTGAGAATTAAGGAGCTTATGGCACGCCTTTCGGATAGCAGCGTGACCGAAATAATCATGGCTACCAACCCCACGGTCGAGGGAGAAGCGACCGCCAGCTATTTATCCCGCATGATAAAGCCGCTCGGCGTTAAGGTAACACGCCTTGCCTACGGTATACCCGTCGGCGGCGACCTTGAATATGCTGACGAATATACCCTTGCCCGCGCGCTCGAGGGAAGAAACGAAATCTGAATATAATTCGGAATGTTGAATTCGTAATTCGGAATTAAAGAAACATTACCTACTGCAACGGGCTTTTCTTTTTATTGCTCGGCTGCAAATCAAATATAAATAATTCCGCATTACGCATTACGAATTCCGCATTAAAAAAGTGGTGGATTTATGACAAAAGAGCAGATTGCCCGAATAAACGAGCTTGCAAGAAAGCAAAAGGCAGAGGGGCTGACAGAGGAAGAAAAGGCGGAGCAGCTAAAGCTTCGCGGCGAATACATAAACGCCTACAAGCAAAGCCTTATCGCCCAGCTTGAAAACACATATATATTAGAGCCGGACGGCACAAAAAGAAAGGTAAGGCGCAAGGATGATGCAGCTCCTCTTAACTGATACCGCGACCCTTGAATCAAATAATGATCTGCCGCTTGATGTTTTTGATAGGTTCGGCAAGGTTGCAAAATTCGACAATATAACCCGCGATGAATTGTTGACGGCGGCAGCGGATAAGGACATAATTCTCTGCAACAAAACGGTTATTGACAGGGAAATTATGAACGCCGCGCCTAATTTACGCTATATAGGGCTTTTTGCTACGGGCTATAATAATATTGATATTGCTGCCGCGAAAGAAAAGGGAATTACCGTTTGCAATGCGGGCAGCTACTCCACAAACGCCGTGACCCAGCAGGTTATCGGCTATATTCTTATGCACTACACCAAAATTCCGCAGTATGACGCCTTTGTAAAGCAGGGTGGGTGGAAGTGCTCGGGCGTTTTTTCTCCGCTTATTTTTTCGGGCGACGAGGTATACGGCAAGACTTTGGGAATAGTGGGCTACGGAAATATCGGCAAAGCGGTGGAAAAAGCCGCCGAAGGGCTTGGTATGAATGTTTTGGTGCACACAAGAACCGTGCGTGAAAACGGCAAAACCAAATTCGTGGGGCTTGATACGCTGCTTGAAAACAGCGATATTGTAACGCTGCACTGCCCTTTAAATCCGCAAAGTGAGAAAATGATGAACGCCGCGGCTTTTGCGAAAATGCGTAACGGAGCTTTCTTTATAAACACCTCGCGCGGCGGTACGGTGGATGAAAACGCGCTTTTTGCAGCCCTTCAAAGCGGCAAGCTTTCGGGCGCGGCAATAGATGTGCTGACAAATGAGCCCATGCCGTCCGATTGCCCGCTTACAGACGCGCCGAATATAATAATCACCCCGCACACTGCCTGGGCACCACTGCCCACAAGGCGCAGGCTTTTGGATATTGTAAGCGGTAATATAACCGCATATTTAAACGGCGAACCTCAAAATAAAATAGTCTGATACAGAAATGCAGCCCGCCGGACTCAACCATAAGAAGAGCACGTCGGTTTATCTTATAATCGCGTCGCACAGGCTGGCTGCCGTTATCGGCTGCATTTTGCTTGTGCTTTTAATTTCGGTTTTTCTGAGCGGGATTGCGCATAGCGCTCTTTTCCTGCCGATGTTTTTCATCTGCTGCTTTTCCCAACTTGCTTCGGGAACACGAGAATAATCATATCCCAAAAGAAAATCATCGGTTTTTCTTTCGTAAAAACTGCCGTCGAGTACACCTTCACCCAAAATCTTTATGTTTTTTACATTAACCCCGAGAATGGAACCGTAACAACGGCGTTACGATGTATATATACAGTCGTTCCGCTTTTTACTCTCAGCTCACCCACATTGTGAACGCCGTGACCAAAATAATAAACCGAATCGTCATTTTCGGAAACATCAAAATGGTGTATGGAATCAATAAATAAGTGCAAAACATTGTGCGGGCCGTCAAATTCAACGGTATAATAACCGGTTTTGGGAAGAGTAAAATGAACACTTCCCTCTTTGATCTGTGGAAAGATTCCTGCCGAAATCGGTCATATTACCACGCTCTTGAATTTAACGGCAGGCGTTATGGTAAATTCAAGGCTTTGTTCGTCTGTAAAAAGCGGAAGATAGGCCGTAATTTCCGTTTGTTCAAGCGGCCTTTGTTTTCCCGGCCAAGGGCGATTAAACGGCATTGCCGAAACACGCGTTTTTACTGCATTGGCTTTTTCCCGTTTACCATTATCTCATAATGATCGCACTTTTCACTTGTAATGGGATGCTCTATAAATGTAATCATTGTAAAAATTCTCCTCATTTAGAGCCTTTGTAGATTATGGCCTCTCATATTCGGACTATTTTACACTTTGAACTATTGTCAAGAAATTGCCGATGGGTCGGCGTTAAGTTTTTGTAGGGCTTTTCAAAAAAGATTTCCGCTGCTTTTAACAGTAAAATTTCATATTTTTTGAGTGCCGGTAATTTTTCCGTTAATGTCGAGTTGTTCGATAGAATCAGGGGTTGGGAGTCCGGCACTGCCCCTCTGCGCCTTGCTTCGTGCGCGCACTTCGGCATGGATGCATACCAAAAAAGCGGACAGCAAAACAAAGAATTACAAAAGCGTAACGCACAACTTGAGGAGGAAAATCTCATATTAAAAAAGCAATTGCAATATTCACTCCACACTCAGACAACGATTGATTGCGGTAAAAGCTCTTTCAAATCAACATTCAATCACCACTCTTTGCAGAGTTCTCTGCGTAAACAGAAGCACATATTACAAATGGCTGCACCGTTCTCTGTCCGTAAGAGAGCTTGAAAACAGATCTGTTCACGCTGCCGTTTTTGAGCTCTGTGCCAAAACCGACAAGCGTTTGGGAACCCGTAAAATCAAAGATTGTCTTAACCGTGATTATTGCATTACCGTAGAGCTTGCTTTCGTTAAAAGGTGTATGAAACCATTTGCAAATAGTGGCTTTTGCAAAAAGAAACCGGACACCGACTTCGATACTCTTCGTATCAAAATTGGTGTCCGGTTATGGAGCGGATAATGGGAGTCGAACCCACCTGTTCAGCTTGGGAAGCTGACATTCTACCGATGAACTATATCCGCATAATAACAATTGAGCACATGTGCCGCCCGACCCGATATATATTTTATTATACAATACTGCAGCTGATAAATCAAGTGTTTTTTATTGTCCGTTTGAAATTTTTCCCTGCGTTGTAAAGTGGTATGACCCATTTTCTTTAAAAAAAGAAGAAAATGAATGGTATAATGTTTTCGTCCGCCTTGAAACGAGCCTTAGGCGAAGTGAAGGGCGGATGAAAACGGTCGGTTCACGCTGCCGGATTTACAGCCGGTAGTTGCGCCGGCGGATGTATATTAAAAAAGCGGACAGCATAACAAAAAGCAAGCAAAATAGTAGACAGGAAAGGGGAAAAACAAAGAAGCAACGGCAATCTTCTCACGAAAAATGTCGTTGCTTTTTGGCTGGGGCGGCGAGATTCGAACTCACGAATGCAGCAGTCAAAGTGCTGTGTCTTACCGCTTGACGACGCCCCAATATCGGAAACCGACAAGTAGGATTATACCATATCGGCTTCCGCTTTGCAAGTGTTTTTTATAAGGTTATGCTTAACGGGGGCTTACAGCCTTATTCGACCGTTACGGATTTTGCAAGATTGCGAGGCTTATCGATATCGCAGCCGTTGTAAAGCGCCACATAATAGGCGTAAAGCTGGAAGGGGACTACCTCTAAAGAAGCTAACAGCAGCGGGTCGATTTTCGGGATGTAAATAACGCTTTCAGCCTCTTTTGCTATTTCGGCATGCCCAACGGTGGCACAGGCTAAAACGTGCGCGCCGCGCGCCTTTACCTCCTTAATGTTGCTCAGCAGCTTATCAAAAAGCTCTTCATATGCGGCAAGGGCTATAACCGTTCTGCCCTCTTCAATAAGCGAAATAGTGCCGTGCTTTAATTCGCCTGCGGCGTAGGCTTCGGAATGAATGTAGGATATTTCCTTTAATTTGAGCGACGCCTCAAGCGATACCGCGTAATCAATATTTCTGCCTATGAAGAAAAGCGATTTCGGGTCGCCGCAGTGCTTTGCCGTTTCCTTTATTTGCGGCTCCGCTAAAATTACCCGCTCGGTAAGCTCGGGCAGCATTAAAATATCGTCGAATATTTTTTCAAGCCGCGCGCCGTCGGCGGTTTTAAGCAGTCTTGCTGCCCAAACCGCAAAGAGATACAGCACAGATAATTGGGTTGAGTAGCCCTTTGTGGTGGCAACCGCAATTTCAGGACCCGCCCAAGTGTAAATAACGTCGTCTGCCGCGTTGGCTATTGAACTGCCCACCACATTTACTATTGCGAGGGTGTGCGAACCGCGCTTTTTCGCCTCTTTGAGCGCGGCAAGCGTGTCAGCCGTTTCGCCCGACTGACTTATTATTATTGTAAGTGTCTTGTCTCCTGTTATCGGGTTGCGGTAGCGATATTCGCTGGCATACTCTGCCGCGGTGGGTATACGCAAAAGCTCCTCAAAAACATATTTGCCCACCATGCCTGCGTGATATGCCGAGCCGCAGGCAACAATATCTATTTTTTCTATAGTCTTCAGCATTTCGGCATTCAGCCTTAAGCCCTCAAACACAATTTCTCTGCCCATTATTCGGCTTTCAACCGTCTGCTTAACGGCGGCTGGCTGCTCCATTATTTCCTTCATCATAAAGTGGTCGTACCCGCCCTTTTCCGCAGCGGAAACATCCCAGCTGATAACGGCGGGGTTGCGGTGCAGTTCGTTTTTATCGCCGTCATAAAGTTTTACGCCGCAGGGGGTAAGCACGGCAATTTCGCCGTCCTCAATGTACATAATATCCTTTGTGTGAGATACTATCGCCGTAACGTCCGAGGCAATGTAATTAGCGTCATCCGACAGCCCCAATATAAGCGGGCTGAATTTGCGCACGGCTATAAGTGTATCGGGGTAATCGGTGCATATAATGCCCAGTGCATACGAGCCCTCAAGCCTTTTAACGGTTTTGGCAACCGCCTCGAAAAAGTCGCCTGTGTAGCAGCGGGCGAGCATTTGCGGTATAACCTCTGTATCGGTCTCGCTCTTGAATTCTACACCCTCCGCCTTTAATTCTTCGCGCAGGGCGACATAATTTTCAATAATTCCGTTATGCACCACGGCGAACTTGCCGTCACTGCTTGTATGAGGGTGAGCGTTTTTATCCGACGGGGCGCCGTGAGTCGCCCAGCGGGTGTGACCTATGCCTGTGGTGCCGTGTATATCCTTGCCGCCGTTCGTTTTTTCTGTAAGATTTTTAATTCTTTCGGTAGTTTTGCATACCGTCAAATTATTGTCGTTAAGTACCGCTATTCCGGCAGAGTCGTAGCCCCTGTATTCAAGCCTTTCAAGACCCTCAAGCAAAAATCCCGCCGCCTGTGTTTTACCTGTAAATCCAACTATTCCGCACATAAAAATACACCTTTCCGCAGCAGTACGGAAAGGCGCAGTTACCCCTTGGTGAGTATATGAAAACAAGCCGAAACAGGCGGGTGTTAAAAGCCCGTCATTTCAGTTGACTGCCGTCCGTACATGCCGACGCATAAATATTTTTTCTGACATAGCGACGCGTCTCTGTTTCCGGAATTGCTCCCGGGGTTTAAACGCGCGTTTACGACATGCCTGCCGTGGGACATCCGCCGAATATTTCGATGCTCCCCATCCTCGTCAACCGCTATGCCATATGTACGGTCCCGGCGCTTCTGTTAATGATAAAAACGGTTTTTTCTCCTTTAAATTATTTTATGGCACAATGATCCGTTTAATTCATTTTACGCTAAACAAAAATAAAAGTCAATATTTTTATCGGCCGTTTGACAAAGAGGGGTGATTATGGTAAAATTTCAATAAACGGAGGCGTGTGTATGCAACAGATTAAATTCACAAAAATGCACGGTATAGGAAACGACTATATATACATTAACTGCTTTGAACAGAAAATAGACGACCCGCAGACGCTCGCTCGGCGTATGTCGCCAAGGCGAACATCGGTCGGCAGCGACGGACTGATACTTATCTGCCCATCAGACACAGCGGACGCAAAAATGCGGATGTTCAATATGGACGGCAGCGAGGGCAAAATGTGCGGCAACGGAATACGCTGCGTGGGAAAATTTCTTTACGATAACGGCATCGCAAAAAAGAATGTTATAACGGTTGAAACCTTAAGCGGAATAAAGTCCCTTGAAATCGAGGCGGAAAACGGGGAAGCAAAATTTGTGACGGTGGATATGGGTAAGCCTGTTCTGTCACCGCGGGATATTCCCGTGATATTTGACGGCGAGCGCATGGTTAACGAGCCGCTGCAGGTAATGGGAAAGGAATACCGCATAACCGCAGTATCTATGGGAAACCCGCACGCGGTGGTTTTTTGCGATGAGGTACAGGGGCTTGACCTTGAAAAAATAGGGCCTTTCTTTGAAAACGCGCCGATATTCCCCGAACGGGTAAATACCGAATTTATACGCATTATAAGCGGCGTCGAGCTTGAAATGCGGGTGTGGGAGCGCGGAAGCGGCGAAACCTTTGCCTGCGGTACAGGTGCCTGTGCGGCGGTGGCTGCGGCGGTGCTGAACGGGCACTGCAAGCGCGGCGAGGAAATAACCGTGAAGCTTAAATGCGGAAATTTAATGATAACCTATGCCGAGAATTCACACATATATATGCGCGGAGCGGCGGAAAAAGTTTATGACGGAGTGTATGAATTATGAGCCTTAATATTAAATTAAACGAAAATTTTTTCAATGTTAAAAAAAGCTACCTCTTCTCGGAAATTGCCAAAAGGGTAAAGGAATATTCCGAAAAAAATCCCGATAAAAAAATAATAAGGCTCGGTATCGGCGATGTCACCCTGCCGCTGCCGCGGGTCGCGGTAACGGCGCTGAAAAAAGCGGCTGACGAAATGGGCAGCGCCGCTACCTTCAGGGGTTACGCACCCGAATACGGCTATGATTTTTTAAGGGAAAAAATAGCCGATTATTACAAGCGTTTTTCAGTCAGCAGAAATTCCGAAGAAATATTTGTATCGGACGGAGCAAAAAGCGATGTCGGCAATATTGTTGATATTTTGGGCGATAACGAAATACTGATACCCGACCCAGTGTATCCGGTGTATCTTGACAGCAATGTTATGAGCGGGCGTAAAATAAGCCTTTTAAAGGGCACACGCGAAAACGGCTTTTTGCCCATGCCGGGTAACGCCGATAAAAAGCCCTATGTTATTTATCTTTGCTCGCCGAACAATCCGACGGGCGCGGTTTACAGCCGCGAGCAGCTGAAAGCTTGGGTCGATTTTGCAAATGAGGCCGGCTCGCTTATAATATTCGATTCGGCGTATGAGGCGTTTATAAGCGGTGATTACCCGCACTCCATATATGAAATTGAGGGAGCGGATCGCTGTGCCGTTGAAATCTGCAGTTTTTCAAAGACTGCCGGCTTTACGGGAACGCGCTGTGCCTGGAGCGTATTCCCCGACAAGCTGACGGTGGGGGATACAAAGCTTTCGGCGCTTTGGTCGAGACGGCAGGCGACCAAATTCAACGGCGTGCCGTATGTTGTGCAGCGCGCTGCGGAGGCGGTTCTGACCGATGAGGGCATAAAGGAATGCAAAGCCCTTGTGGAATACTATATGGAAAACGCGCGCATAATAGCTGCGGCGCTTAAAAACAGCGAAATCGAATTCGTAGGCGGGGAGAATTCTCCGTATTTGTGGCTTAAATGCCCGAAGAATATGGGCTCGTGGGAGTTTTTTGATTATCTGCTTGAAAGCGCGCAGCTTGTGGGAACGCCGGGCGCGGGCTTCGGAGAGGCGGGCGAGGGCTATTTCCGCCTGACCTCCTTCGGAAGCCGCGAGAACACCCTTGAAGCGGCAAAGCGTATAGATGCTCTTTTCGGGAAAAACTGATATTTTTGCCGATTCCGCGCATTCTTCGAGAGAATCTTGCACAATACAGTATTTGACATTTGCAGATAATTTTTTCGATAAAATACGAAATATTTGTTGCAATTTGTGCTATTGAGTGTTATAATGCGAATGTATCCTGACAATGCGGAAGGGAAGTGACGCCTAATGTACAGAATGCACGGCAGTAAAATTTTATCTGTCTGTGTAATTGCAATCACGCTGCTTTGCGCCCTGATGATAAAGGCTGATTTCCTTGTTGAAAGCTATTTCGATTATCACAATTCGGTTACCGAGTCTTACTACGAGCCTGCAGATATGGAGCAGGTCAGGGCGGCTTCGCCTTATCGAATTGCGTCGCTCTCCTCAAGTAATTGCCATAACCATAAAATATCTCTGTGTGAGCGAAAAGCACCTGTGCTTCATGACGCTCTTATTGCAATCGTAAATGAAATTAAAAATTCCGATACATATCAGCTGCTTTCGGTACTTGCCGAAAACAACAAGGAGATTTTATACGATATTATAATATGTCTGGGACGATATTTGTCCTGAAAATTACTTCTTTGCATAAATACCGAAAAATGTGAAGGGAGTAACAGCGTTGGTTAACAATCGGGAAAGCACATATTTTTTAATAACGGTTAAAGAAGAGGAAATGCTGCGGCAGATAAGAGAGCTCTCCGAGGCAGACCGAAAGGAAATTGAAAGAAGATTTTTGGAAATTGCAGTTAAATACGCTGAGTGGAGTAAATAACGCATTGCCGGCACCTCTTAGAATTAAAACCGAATTTTCAACTGCGGCTCATATCGGGCTGCGGTTGATTTTTGTTTATGAGCCGGCGACTCAATTATAACTAAACCGTGGTTTACTATACAACATGATATTATATAAAATCAGCCTGTTGCTGTCGGAGAAACCGATAGCAACAGACTTTTTCTTTAGCTGTTCCGCGTTAAATATCCGTCTCATAAGGTATAGGCTTTGAGACGGATGTTTTTGCGGCATGACTTTATGAAATTTTTTTTACAATTTAGAGATTGTAATATGGAAATAATTGTGTTAAAATAGGGGAAAATTCAATCGTCTCAAAAACTATACATTTTGAGACGGAAACATTGTAAACCGCGGAAAAACGCGTTTACATATTGTCATTGAAATAACTTTGTAAAGGGGGAAAAGAAACAATGACAAACGGCAAATCTCTTAAACGGGCGTTGCTTTCAAGCGCATTTTCACTTATAATCTGCGTTGCAATGCTCATAGGAACCACCTTTGCGTGGTTTACCGACACCGCATCTACTGCGGTAAACAAAATTCAGGCAGGAAATTTAAAGGTCGATATTGTCGATAAAAACGGCAATTCCCTTAACGGGAAGAGCCTCAGCTTCAGGGATGTCAATAACAAAACCGACATTCTGTGGGAGCCGGGCGCAAAGTTTAACCTCGATTCCTTTAAAATCGTAAACAAGGGAAATCTTGCGCTTAAGTACAAGGTAATAATCAGCGGTATCAACGGCAGTGCAAAGCTGCTTGAGGCTATCAACTTCACCGTTAAAATCGGTGATGCCGCAGAAGCTGCTCTTGCTGATTGGGAGGGCGTTTTGCTGCCCGATGGCGCAGCCGCTGCCGATACCATGCCCGTAAAGGAAACAAAGCTTATCACAATTTCGGGCAAAATGCGCGAGGATGCAGGCAATGAATATCAGGGGCTTTCTATCGGCGGTATAGGTATCACGGTTCTTGCAACACAGTACACCTATGAGAACGACAGCATTGGCAACACCTACGACAGGGAAGCCGCTTACAAGGGAACACAGGAATTCACAAGCGGTACACATACGCTGGGTAACGGCGGCATAGCCTTAGATCCCAACGGCGTAGCAGTAAGCGTCAGCGGCGAGGGCACAAACCTTACCATCACCGGCGGATACTATGACGGCGGCAAAGGCGGCGACAACAGATGCATTCAGGTGAATAAAGGTGCGACAGTCACAATAAAGGACGGCACATTTACAGTCGGCGGCGACGCAACCGGTCTCGGCAACTCCGTAGTGCTCTGCAATGGCGGCACGGTTGTTATTGAGGGCGGATTCTTCTATACAGATTATGCCTACAGAAATTTCTATTATGTGCTGAATCAGCAGAACAACAACCCCGGCACAATCACCGTTAAGGGCGGCACATTTGTCAACTACAATCCTGCCAATGGCGACGATAACCTCGGCGGTAACTTTGTAGCGGACGGCTACACCGTAATCTCAGAAACCAAAGCAAACGGCGATGTTTGGTATACAGTCGTTGCGGAGAAAAAATTCTCCACAGTTGAGGAGGCTTTCTCGGACGTTGATTTCGGCTACGGCACTACATCAACCGAGCCTGTCAGCATTGACGGCAAGGGCGTTACCGTTATAGAAAAATGGACAGACGCTTGGGTAAACTCTGACACAACGATCAAAGGCGTGACCTTCAAAAACGGCGCTGTTTTCTCGACCAAGGCCGATAATGTCACCGTTACTCTTGAAAACTGCACATTCTACGCCTGCGACCAGAGCAAGCTTACCTACAACGGCAACAACAGCCTTACAAACAGCGGCGCGGGCATGTGCCTGAATCTTGAAAAATCCGCTAAAACGGGCGTAAAATTCATCGTTAAAAACTGCACCTTCATAGGTGAGAACAATAAGAGCCTTTCTGCGGAGGGTCCGAGATATAACGGAGACGGCACACAAAACGGCATGAAGAAGCGCGGTCACGCAATCGCACTTGATGCAATCTGCGGCGGCGGAACAGGCACGCTGGATTCTATGCTTATTGACGGCTGTGTTATCGACGGCGTACGCGGCAACGCCATTCAGTTATACGGCAAAACCGGTGATATCACCATTAAGAACACCAAAATCAATTCATGGGCGGTTAACAACACCGGCATTGGCTATGCGGTGCGCGGTGATTTTGATGCAAACGGTTCAAGAACGCTTACTTTAAGCAATGTATACTTCGGCTTGGACGAAATCTCGGGCAATACCGAATTCGGTCATGTTAAGGTCGGCGCTTTCTCCGGCAATACCGACGGCACAAGAAAAGCCGGAACATATTAATCTACACATATTCGGAAGTTATTTTTGATTTCACGGCTCTCCCCCTCTGCCGCTTCGGCAAAGAGGAGAGCTTTCGTTTATATGCGCATTGACAATTGCACGCATGTAATGTTATACTTTATAAAACAGGAGTTTTGGGAGGAAAACAATGCTTTTGAAAATAATAAGGATAATTTTACTGCTCTTTTCGCTTTACGGCTATTCGCAATATCTTTATTCAAGATTGAAGCTTAAAGCCGAGCTTATTATGCCGATACTTTTAAGCTTTTTCGGCTCGGCAATATTTCTCGGGGGGCTTTTAAACATAACAAAGGAGACTGCCGCGGTTATTTTCCTTTTGGGTGTTATACTGTGTGCGGTTTCCGTAAAGCGTCGATACAGCCCGTCGGGTCTTATTACGGGCGGTACGGTCATATGCGCAGCGGCTCTTGCAGCCCTGCTTGCTTTTACCTACGGCACAAAATTAATGGGGTATGACAATTTCAGTCAATGGGGAACGGTAGTCCGCCTGATCGTTACCGAAAACCGATTCCCGAATTTTGAGGATACGGTGATATGCTTCCAATCCTACCCGGTCGGCAGTGCTTCGCTGATCTATTATTTTGCCAAAATAACCGGAATACGGAGCGAATGGTTCTTTATTTGGATACAGCAGGTCGCAACGGTGTGCTCTGCCTGCAGTATATTTGCCTTTTGCCGCAAAAAGCGTCCGATAGAATATTTATCGGCTTCTGCTGCCGTTTTCTGTATTCTGTTCTGCGTTCTTAATATTACAGCCGGGCTTCAGGTGGACGCGCTGTTATCCTGCCTCGGCATTGCGGGAATCTCTGTTTGCTTTTATTACAGGGAAAGCCCCGAAACCGCGCTTTATGCAACCATACCCATAAATATATTTTTACTCGCGGTGAAAAACAGCGGTGTATTTTTTGCGGTGATAATCTCGCTCTTCTGCCTTTTGCGGATAATTAAATGCCGCGGCTTTAAGGTTGCGGTGTCGCCTAAAAAGATTTTTCCGCTTTTATCGCCCTTCGTCACACTGCTGCTTTGGGATAAGCATGTCGCCTTTTCCTTTTCGGGCGGCATGACCGCAAAGCATTCCATGTCAGCGGAGAATTACTCGCAGGTATTTTCCGAAAAAACTCCCGAGCTGATTTCGCAGATTACGCGTGACTTTTTAAAAAAGGTCTTTTCACTCGATAATGCCTTTTTTATAATTCTTATCGCACTGCTTGCGTCTCTGCTGATTGTTAAAATTTTCAGGCTGACCGTGCCGCTGTGCGGTGAGGCGGCGGTCTTGATTATAGGCTCTTACACGGCTTATCAGCTCGGAAATTACTTTATGTATATTTTTTCAATGCCGAATTACGAAGCCTCGATACTTGCAAGCTATGTGCGTTATCACATGACTATAATAGCTTTTTCGGCGGGTCTGCTTTGGATATTACTGAATGAGGTCTTTCAGTCGTTCGGCTTATCATACAAATGCAGAGGTGTAAAAGCCGCGGCTTTAAGCGCGGTATATGCCGCAGCCGCTGCCTGTGCTATTTGGTTTTCCGCAACGCCGCACCTCGATTATTTCAAAAAGGAAGCATACGAGGGCAGCGACCGACAAATACTCGATACGATTGCGGAAAAATATACTGCAAACAATGCACCCAACGGCTCTTATGCCGTCATATGGCAGTTTGATAAAGAGGGATACAGATATTTCCTTTCAAGATATACATTCAAAACGGGGAAGGTTGCGCGCATTGAAAGCAGCAATCCCGATTTATCGGCTGCGGTTGCGGGATACAGCTATATCGTAGTTCCCGAGCATAACGCCTATGTTGACGCTTTTCTGACCGAGCGCTTCGGAAGCTGCACAGAGGATGTTTATTCCGTAACATGACAAATTTTGTTTCTTTTTTGTTACTTGTAATGCCGGTTAACAGGGATTATAATATTAATATTGTCGAATATTTTGGGAGTGAAAAATGTGGCGAATAATATCTATGTGATAATCCCCTCGCTCAACCCGGACGAAAAGCTTAAAAACACGGTTCGCGGAATGCTGGACGCAGGCTTTGAAAGAATCATCATAGTAAACGACGGCAGCGATAATGAGCATCTTGAAAATTTTCCGCATTCGGATGAAAATATAACAGTGATACACAGAAGGCAGAATCACGGCAAGGGAGCGGCTTTAAAGGTAGCCTTCCGCCATATTCTGCGCAACTGTCCCGACGCTGCGGGTGTGGTAACGGTTGACGGAGACGGTCAGCACAGTCCTCAGGACGCCGCCGCCTGCGCCGCCGCGCTTGACGGTATAGGAAAGGGCGCTGTGCTCGGCTGCCGTGATTTTTCGGGCGAAGATGTACCGAAGCGCAGCCGAATGGGCAATCATACGACCTCATTGGTATTCAAGGTGCTTTGCGGCATGGAGATATCCGACACTCAAACAGGGCTCCGCGCATTCCCGGTGTCCCTTTTACCGCTGCTTTTATCGGTTAAGGGCGACCGCTTTGAATATGAAACCAATATGCTGCTCAAATTCAGGCAGTGCGGCGTCAAAATAAAGGAAGTGCCGATTGAAACGGTTTACATAGAGGAGAACGCGACCTCCCACTTCCGCCCGATACAGGATTCTTTAAGGATATACCGCTTTATAATTGTCTACTTTTTAAGCTCGGCAATTTCGTTTATCGCAGATCTGTCGGTCTTCTATCTTGCAATGAAGCTGCTCGGCGTTTCCCTCGGCAAATGGGCGGAGCTTACCGCCACGGCAATTGCCAGGGCAATATCCTCGGTCATTAATTACAATATAAATCGAACAAAGGTGTTTAATGCCGATTCAAAATCGCACGGGAAGCTTGCGCGCTACTATGCACTCGCAATTCCGCAGATGTTTATTTCCGCAGGACTTGTGACACTGGTATCGCATCTGCTTAAAGCCACACCTTTCCTTGCAACGGTAATCAAGCTTATAATAGATACGGTGATATTCTTTGTAAACTATCGTATTCAGCAAACATGGGTATTCGCCGAGACAAAGGAAAATAAAAGTACGGGTAAAAAAAGCGGAAAAAAGCTGACCGCCGGAACGGTTGTTAAAAGAACACTTTTATCAGTCGGCACGGCGCTTGCAATGGTGCTTGTTTTCGTTATTTCCGCCGCGCTTATGATCTGCTACGGTCCGAGCAAGAGCCTTCGCAATATGACGGTCATAATGGCAAAGGAGGCAAGCGCCACAAAGTGGATACCGACCCTGTTTCTGCCTGCTTCGACCGTGAACAAAATAATTGCGGACAGCGAAAAGGTAAATGTTGATGTTATAGGTACGGACGATTACGGCAAGACCGCTGCCGACGAATGGGACGACGCGGTGGACGGTATGAAGCTCATTTACCTGAACGAGCCGAAATTTAAGGGATATATTCTGCTTATCCGCGACCCCAAGCGTGTGAGCGTTGGCGCATCGTCCGAAAATTACGCCTCTGCCGCGGCGGGCGCCAGAATTTTCGATATTGCGCAGAAGTATAACTGCATAGCGGCAATAAACGGCGGCGAATTTGCCGATGCGGGCGGTCAGGGCACGGGAGCAAAGCCTATGGGGCTTACCTACTCGGGCGGCAAAAATGTTTGGAACGACGGACTTAAACGCTCCTTCTTCGGATTTGATAAGAACGATAGGCTTGTCTGCCGCGAGGGCATGACCAAGGCGGAGGCTGATAAGCTCGGCATACGCGACGCGGTCTCCTTCCAGACGGGGAATGTGCTTATTCAGCAAAACGGAGAGGATATCAAGCTTTTCCATGCCGACAGCGACACCGACACAGCGCAGCGCACCGCAATAGGTCAGCGTGCGGACGGCACGGTCATATTGCTTGTGACCGACGGCAGATCGGTTGACAGTATCGGCGCCACAAGAAACGATGTTATAGACCTCATGGTCTCCTACGGCGCGGTAAACGCCGGAATGCTTGACGGCGGCTCATCCGCAATGATGTACTACCGCAATTACTTTGATAAGTATTCGATTGATAAATCGCAGCTTGATTCATATCAGCTTAAAGGGCTTGTAAACAGATACAAGGCGTTTACCAATCCGCGCAGAATACCGACATACTTCATCGTATCGGAGGAAAAGAAATGAAAACACATTCCCTGTTTTATAAAATTTACTTTTCCGCCGTTGCGCTTTTTGCCGTAGGGCTTACAGTATTTCTTTTCGTATTCGGCGGCTGGCTTAAGGCTTATGAGGCCGCACAGCCCGAGCAGATAATGTCGGCTTTTATGAATAACGATGTAAAGGGCGGCAAAATATCCGCAGTTAAGGATAAATATCACATAAGTGTTTCAAAATACGAAACAAACGACAGCATCGATAAAGCCTTCGCGGCGGCCACAAAGGATAAGGAGCTAACCTTTGCCACCTCTGCCATAAAGCCCGAGGGCTGCGATCTTGCCTACTCGGTTAAATCGGGCGACAGCAAGCTTATGAGCGTTTATTTAAAGCGCGACAGCAAAAAGCGTTATTCGATTTCAGGAATAGATTTTGATAAAAAGCTTTATAAATCCTATAAAATTTCCGCCACCTCCGACGCGGAAATATCGGTAAACGGCATTATTGTTGAAGACGGTGACCGCAAAAACGAAGAGCTGCCGGATATCGATTCCGCGCTCACAAAAAGCGGCAGCATTATAAACAAGCAGATAATTTCGCTTGACAATATGCTGAACGATGAGCCGCAGATAACGGCAAAATCGGGCAGCACGGCGCTGCCGGTCGAGAAAAACGGCACGGTTTACAATGTAGTTCAGGAATTTGCGGAGAAGGAAGCGGTCGGAAAGCTTGCGGGCAAGGCGGCAAGCGTTTACGCGGAATATATGCAGAACGATTCCTCAATGGGGCAGATCCGCAAATATATGGACACCGACACAAAGTTCTATAAAAACCTCCGCACAAGTCTTGTAATATTCGCGCTCGACCATGAAAAACATGTGATAAAAGACCTTAAGACCACCGATTTCCATAAATACAGCGATAATCTTTTCAGCTGCCGCGTAACCCTTATAAACGAGCTGACCCGAAGGGGCGAAAAATATCAGGATAAATTTGATAAATATGTTTACCTCCGCCGCGACGGCGATACATATAAGGTGCTTGATATGCAGAACACGGGGGATAAAAAAGATGAATGATTTTGAAATAGGCATACTTAATTTTATTCACGATACCTTTGCCTGCCCGTTTCTCGATAGGGTCATGCCGATAATAACCCTTTTCGGCGATAAGGGCATTTTTTGGATTGCTGCGGCGCTGCTTCTCATAATAATAAAAAAGACCCGCAAAACGGGCATTATGATGGGCACGGCGCTGCTTTTGGGGCTTATAATCGGAAATCTGATTCTCAAAAACGCGGTTGCGCGAACAAGACCCTATGATGTAAACACCGCAATGCAGGCGGAGCTGCTTGTAAAGACGCTTTCGGACTTTTCGTTCCCATCCGGGCATACGCTCGCTTCCTTTGAGGCGGCGACCGTGCTGATGATAAGGGATAAGCGTTTCGGTATTCCCGCGCTGATACTGGCGATACTTATAGCTCTTTCCCGCCTGTATCTTTATGTACACTACCCCACCGATGTTTTGGCGGGCGCGCTGCTCGGTGTGTTTATCGGTATTTTCGCCTGCTTCCTTGTGGATAAAATTTATAAACGGTTCGAGCGGAAAATAGCTTAAGACCTATAATTTCAGCCTGTCGGTACCGCGTCCTTACGGATGAACTGCCGCCGCAAATCGGGTGCGGTGTGATGCAATGCTCCGCTTTCGGACATGATCCGACAGGTTTTTTTAATAAATTGTGAATTTGCACAGTAAGACCGAAAAAACCGACGGCAGATTTTACAATACGCCGAAAAACAGAAAAAGTTTAAAAAGCTATTGACATAATGCTTTGGAAGATATAAAATGTTAACAAGGTTAGCGAGCGCTAACCTATTTATCGAGCAAAAAGTTAGCAAGCGCTAATTTTTATATGATTGGAGATATGCATAATGATGCCGCTGTTATTAGCCAATGTAGGAGAAGAAAATGTTATAAAGAGGATAGGCGGCAGTCCTGAGGTCAAGCAGCATCTTGAAAACCTCGGCTTTGTCGTTGGGGGCAGCGTAATAATCGTTAATACCATGGGCGGAAATCTTATCGTAAATGTTAAGGAGACCCGCGTTGCGGTAAGCCGCGAAATGGCGCAAAAAATAATGATATAAATCTGATAAGGAGGAGAAACAGATGAAAACTTTGAAGGACACAAAGGTAGGCGAGACCGTAAAGGTCGTAAAGCTTACGGGCGAGGGAGCTGTAAAGCGCAGAATTATGGATATGGGCATTACCAAAGGCGTTGAAGTACATATCCGTAAGGTAGCTCCCTTAGGCGACCCGGTTGAAGTTACCGTGCGCGGCTATGAGTTATCGCTCAGAAAAGCCGACGCGGAAATGATCGAGGTTGAATAAACCGTTCCCGGGGAAGTCGGATTTCCCCATATTTTAAGCTTTAAAGTTAGCAAGAGCTAATTGAAGAAAGAGAGAGGAAAAGCTATGAGTATCAGAATTGCCCTTGCGGGCAACCCGAACTGCGGTAAAACCACCCTGTTCAACGCACTTACCGGCTCCAATCAGTTTGTAGGTAACTGGCCGGGCGTTACGGTAGAGAAAAAGGAAGGCAAGCTTAAAAAGCACGACGGCGTTATAATCACCGACCTTCCGGGTATTTACTCCCTGTCGCCCTACACGCTTGAAGAGGTTGTTGCAAGAAATTACCTCATTTCCGAGCGTCCCGACGCGATACTGAACATTATCGACGGAACAAACCTCGAAAGAAACCTTTATTTGACCACACAGCTTGTGGAGCTCGGCATACCGGTAGTTATCGCCATTAACATGATGGACGTTGTTCGTAAAAACGGCGATAAGATAAACACCGAGGAGCTGTCCCGTCAGTTAGGCTGCAAAATAGTTGAAATTTCCGCCCTTAAGGGTACGGGAATTACCGAGGCTGCCGAGGCTGCGATAGACGCGGCAGAGCACACCAAGACCATTCCGCAGCACAGCTTTTCGGGCACTGTTGAGCACGCTATCGCCCACATTGAGGAAGCGGCGGTTCACAATATGCCAGAAGAACAGCAGCGCTGGTACGCAATAAAGATTTTCGAGCGCGACGATAAGGTACTGGCTCAATTAAAGCTTGACGGCACGGTTTTGGCGCATATCGAAAACGATATCAAGGCTGCCGAAAAGGAATGTGACGATGACGCAGAGAGCATTATCACAAACGAGCGTTACCTCTACATAGCCTCAATTATAAAGGCGTGCTACAAGAAGAAAAATGTCGGTCAGTTATCCACATCCGATAAGATTGACCGTGTGGTTACGAACCGTTGGCTCGGTCTTCCTATATTCGCGCTTGTAATGTTCCTTGTTTATTACATATCAATGGTAACCGTAGGCTCTGCCGCTACCGACTGGGCAAACGACGGACTTTTCGGCGACGGCTGGCACCTTTTAGGCATAGGCTCTAAGGCGTACAGCACCGCCGCAGACGATTTCACCGCGGCTTCTCAGGCTGTTCAGGCGTTTACCGAAATTGAAGTGGGTGCGGATGATTTTGACGCTGACAAGGCTCTCGATGAAATAAAGAGCTTCACCACCGATTCAAAGACCGCCACTGTTGATGTTGAGGATGAAGAAACCCTGGCAATAAATACAATGACGGCTTACTACTCGGAAATTCCCTCGAACCTTTCTAAGGCAGAGGAAGAGGAAACGGTTGCAATGTCTTATAAGGATGCTGTTTCCTACTTCGAGAAAAACGGCTTTGACGAGCCCGACCCCGCCGATTACGGTGTATGGGTTCCCGGTATACCGGTGCTCGTAGGCGACGGACTTGATAAAGCAGGCGCTGCCGATTGGCTTTCGGGTCTTATTAACGACGGTATCGTAGCCGGCGTTGGCGCGGTTCTCGGCTTTGTTCCGCAGATGCTCGTTCTGTTCTTACTCCTTGCATTCCTTGAGGCGTGCGGTTATATGTCACGTATCGCATTCGTGCTTGACCGTATCTTCCGCAAGTTCGGTCTTTCGGGTAAATCGTTCATACCTATGCTTATAGGCACAGGCTGCGGCGTTCCCGGAATTATGGCTTCGCGTACCATTGAAAATGAGCGCGACCGCCGTATGACCATCATGACCACCACCTTCATCCCCTGCGGCGCTAAGGTTCCGTTTATCGCAATGATCGCGGGCGCCATTTTCAGCAATTCCGCGTGGGTTGCAACCTCGGCTTACTTTATAGGTATGGCTGCAATAATCGTTTCGGGCATTATGCTTAAGAAAACAAAGATGTTCTCAGGTGAGCCTGCTCCGTTCGTTATGGAGCTGCCGGCTTACCACTGGCCGACACTCGGCAACGTTCTCCGTTCAATGTGGGAGCGCGGCTGGTCCTTCATAAAGAAGGCAGGAACAATAATCCTTCTTTCCACCATACTCGTTTGGTTCACCACCTACTTCGGCTGGGCAGACGGCTCGTTCGGAATGCTCACAGAGGATCAAATAGATTCTTCCATCCTTGCTAAGATCGGCGGCGCTATCGCCTGGATATTCGCTCCTCTCGGCTGGGGTAACTGGCAGGCTGCCGTTGCTTCCATTACCGGTCTTGTTGCGAAAGAAAACATCGTTGGTACTCTCGGTATACTTTACGGCGGCGGAGACGCAAGCGTTTATCAGAACATCGCCGCTGCGTTCACCGGAATCACCGCGTATTCGTTCCTTGTGTTCAACCTGCTTTGCGCGCCCTGCTTTGCGGCTATCGGCGCTATCAAGCGTGAAATGAACAGCCCGAAATGGACTTGGTTTGCAATCGGCTATCAGTGCGGCTTTGCTTACGTCATAGCTCTTATGATAAATCAGTTCGGCGGCTTGTTCACCGGCAATGTAAATGTTATAGGTCTTATCTTCGCGGTTGCGTTGCTTGCGCTTATAGTTTACATGCTGTTCCGTCCTTATAAAGAGGCTACAAAGCTTACTTCAAAAGTAAAAGCTTAAAAAAACATCTATTCTTTGAAAGGAGTCTTCTGTATGTTGTTGTGGTTAAAAACAAATATTGCTACCGTAATTATATGCCTTGTGCTTATCGCCGTTGTTGCTGCTATTATAGTAAACCTTGTGCGAAATAAGAAAAAGGGTAAATCCTCCTGCGGCTGCAATTGCGCCCACTGTGCTATGGCGGGCTCCTGCCATAAGGGCAAATAAAGCCGCAGCATAAAGGAAAATTCCTGCTGTGACGGCAAATCCCCGATGTTATGCATCGGGGATTTTTTTGATATGCGGCAGAAAAAATTACAGCCTCCGAACAAACCGAAGGCTCACAGAATACCGGAAAGCCTTTGGCTGTTTGTAACACATATATTAATTTTCAAATCCCGAATTACGCAGAGGTATTATATAAGCAGAGAAAAGTCAAGAACAGGAATATTGTCAAATAATTAACAATCTTTTTTAACGAATTAAAATAAAATGAAAAAATATTGATATATTTTTAACAATCCCATTGACAAATGAATAAAATGGTAATATAATGTACTCAATGTAAAGCCGAGGGGAGCAAAGCTGTGCGGCGCCCGGCTTAAAGATCACACTTTTACGGAGGAAAATAATATGGCAAGAGTTTATAATTTCAGCGCAGGCCCTTCAATGCTGCCCGAGGATGTTTTGAAGACCGCTGCTGCGGAAATGATGGAATACGGCGAGACGGGGCAGTCGGTTATGGAGATGTCCCACCGCTCAAAGGAATATCAGGCAATATTTGACGAGACGGAAAAGAACCTCCGCGAAATTATGAATATTCCCGATAATTATGATGTGCTGTTTTTACAGGGCGGCGCTTCGACCCAGTTTGCAATGGTGCCGCTGAACCTTATGACCAAAAACGGCAAGGCGGATTATATTATAACGGGTCAGTGGGCTAACAAGGCTTACAAAGAGGCGGCGCGCTACGGCAAGGCAAGAGCCGTGGCTTCAAGTGCGGATAAGACCTTTTCTTATATCCCGAAAACCACCCGCGCCGATTTCGACCCCGAGGCGGATTATGTTCACATTTGTATGAACAACACCATTTACGGCACAAAATACCACGAGTTGCCCGATACGGGCGATGTGCCGCTTGTGGCTGATATTTCAAGCTGCATACTCTCTGAACCTATTGATGTTACAAAATTCGGCGTTTTGTATGCGGGCGCGCAGAAAAATGTTGCCCCTGCCGGCGTTACCATTGTTATAATCCGCAAGGATTTAATCGGTCACGCTATGGATATTACCCCCACAATGCTCAATTACGCGACCCATGCCGATAACGGCTCAATGTTCAACACTCCGCCCTGCTATGCAATTTATATTGCGGGACTTACCTTTAAGTGGATAAAGAAAATAGGCGGACTTGAAGAAATGAAGAAAATCAACGAGAAAAAAGCGAAGATTCTTTATGATTTTCTTGATAACAGCAAGCTTTTCAAGGGTACTGTCGTTCCCGAGGATCGCTCGCTTATGAATGTACCGTTTGTAACCGGCAGCGAGGAATTGGACGCTAAGTTTGTAGCCGAGGCTAAAAAAGCGGGCTTTGTAAACATTAAAGGTCACAGAACCGTGGGTGGCATGCGCGCCTCCATTTATAACGCAATGCCGGTAGAGGGCGTTGAAAAGCTGGTTGAGTTTATGAAGAAGTTTGAGGAGGAGAACGCGTAATGTATAAAATTAAAACCTACAATAAAATCTCCAAAATCGGTCTTGAAGCCTTTGATGATAAATATACGGTAGGCGATGAAGTGGAAAATGCCGACGGTGCTATTGTGCGATCTGCCGCGCTGCATGATGAGGAGTTTCCCGCAAGCCTTAAAGCCATAGCGCGCGCGGGAGCGGGAACAAATAATATACCGATTGACCGCTGCTCCGAGCAGGGAATAGTTGTTTTCAACACTCCGGGAGCAAATGCCAATGCTGTTAAGGAGCTGGTTATAGCGGGTCTGCTTATCAGCTCACGCCGCGTGGTTTCCGGCATTGAGTGGGCTAAGACCCTTAAGGGCGACGGCGCAGAGGTAGGCAAAGAGGTAGAAAAGGGCAAGGGCGCTTTTGCCGGTCCTGAAATTAAGGGCAAGACCCTGGGTGTTATAGGCCTCGGCGCTATCGGCGTTATGGTGGCAAATGCCGCAAACGCCCTCGGTATGAAGGTTTTCGGCTATGACCCGTACCTTTCGGTTAAATCGGCTTGGAATTTGACCCACAATGCGGTCCATATTTTCGATATAAACGAAATTTTTGAAAAGTGCGATTATATTACCGTGCATGTGCCGCTGACCGATTCCACCAAAAACCTTATAAACGCTGCGGCTATTGCTAAAATGAAGGACGGCGTGCGTATTCTCAATTTCGCGCGCGGCGGACTTGTAAACAGCGAAGACCTTTTGGCAGCGCTCGAAGCGGGCAAGGTTGCTTCCTATGTTACCGATTTCCCGTCCGACGATATTTTGGGCGCGCAGGGCGTTATTGCAATACCGCACCTCGGCGCTTCGACCCCCGAATCGGAGGATAACTGTGCGGGAATGGCTGCTAAGGAGCTTATAGATTACATTGAAAACGGCAATATCGTCAACTCCGTAAACCTGCCGGAAATTGTAATGCCGCGCAGCGGGGAAAGCAGAATCTGCGTTATACACAAAAATATCCCGAATATGCTTACCGCCATTACGGGGATATTCGCGGGGGATAATGTAAACATTGAAAACCTGCTTAATAAATCCCGCGGGGATTATGCATATACAATGCTTGATGTCAGTAAGGCAGATGTTTCGGATGTTGCCGATAAGATCGGCGCTATTTCCGGGGTTATAAGAGTAAGGGTTATTTGATTTAACGAATCAGGAGCATTAACACACGCCCCCTGTCAACCGAACGGTTGACAGGGGGTGTTTAAATGTAACAGCTTTGATACCATTTGTAACCGAATTGTTTTTGTACTTTTTGAAAATTCGGTATATAATTATAAACAGAAGAAAAGCTTGGAGGCGGTAGTATGAAAAAGGGAATTTTAAGCATTGCGGCACTGGCGTTTGTTTTGCTGATTTCTTTTTCTTCGCTTTCGGTTAAGCCCGCGGCGACCGCTACCGAAAAACCGTCAGCGCCGACAGTTTCACAGGAAAAGATTTTGAGTGCGCGCTTTCTCAATATGCTTAATCATAATTTCGTTTATAATGACGCGTTTGACAGTGTTTATGAAATGACCGCATGCTCCGAGGTTGCTTTGCTTGACAGGGCGGAGAACGGCTATATTTCGAGCGGCGTGATTTCCGGTTACCTTTACAATATGTACGGTGTGGAAGGTGTCGATTTTGCCGCCGTCACAAAGGATTTCCCGCAGCGTGAAAATTATGTGTATGTTATTCCGCGCGGCTTCTCGGTTTATAAGCATTCAAATCCCGTCATCACCGAGAATGAGGACGGTAGCTATACAGTTGTGACCGTGGTTCAAATTTTCTCGCATGACAGTGAAACGGAAACCGCCAAGGCTTCAACACTTTTCGTGAAAAATGAAAATTCGGCATTCGGCTTCAATATAATTTCTTCCGATATAATTTTTGAAGATGCATCGCTTTAAAACAGATAAATAATTTTGCCGCTGCGGTCTTATAAGCTGCAGCGGCATTTGTTATACATATTTAATTTCCGAGTGATGATCGGCGTAAAAGCTTACGGTTTTGAATTTCTCCGAAAGCAGGCCTTTCAGTGGCTCTGTAACCACATCCTCGGTGTTAAAATGCCCCGCGTCAAACACAGAAATTCCGAGGCGCTCTGTGTCTATGAAAATATTGTGCTTAACATCCGCCGTTACAAGTGCGTCGCAGCATGATACTGCAGTGTCAAAAGCATATCCGCCGCCGCTGCCCGAGCAGAGGGCGACTCTTTTTATATTCTTGCCGCTGTCGGTAAATTTAACGCTGCCGCCGAGCTTTTCTTTGATATGCCGCGCCAATTCATCTGCCGATAGCGGAGTATCAAGCTCTGCAAAATTCAGCAGATATCCGTCGCTTGCGGGTCTTTTTTCAAAATTATCGAATCCAAGCACGCGGCATAAGCAATCGTTAACGCCCGATACGGCAATATCGAGATTTGTGTGCATTGATATAACCGAAATACCGCTTTTTATAAGCTCGAAAACGGTACTGCCCGTAAGCACGGTTTTCAGCGGGTCGAATATAACGGGGTGGTGGGTTATAATCAATTCACAGTTATTTTTTATTGCCGTTTTTATAGCGGACGCGGTGCAGTCAAGCGCCACAACCGCGCCGCTTACCTCGGCCGACGGGTCTCCGACTAATATGCCTGCATTATCAAAATCGCAGGCGGTGTTTACAGGCGCTATACCGTTCAGAAATTCAAAAATATCGTTTACAGTCATAGCTTACGCCTTTTTAGCAAACGAGTCCTTAAGTGCAACGGTGCGGTTGAATACAATGTGCTCGGGTGATGACTCGGTATCAGTGCAGAAATAGCCCTGGCGCATAAACTGGAAGGTATCCCCCGGTTTAACGCCTGCCAGCGATTCATCAATTCGGCAGCCTTCAAGCACCGTGAGCGATTCGGGATTTATATTATCCGCAAAGGAGGATACGCCCTCCTCATCGCTCGGGTTCGGCACATTAAACAGCCGCTCATAAAGCCTTACCTCGGCTTCAACCGAATTATCCGCGCTTACCCAGTGCAGCGTGCCCTTTACCTTTCTGCCGTCGGGCGTTTCGCCGCCGTAGCTTTCGGGGTCATAGGTGCAGTGAACGGCGGTTATATTACCGTTTTCATCTGTTTCGTGGGATGCGTATTTAATGTAGTAAGCGCCCTTTAGACGAACCTCTTTTGCGGGGCAAAGCCTGAAATATTTACCGGGTGGGTCAAGCATAAAATCGTCCTGCTCAATAAATATCTCCCGCGAAAATGTAACGCTGCGCTTGCCTTTTTCGGGCTTGCCGGGGTTTACGTCAATTGCAATCTCCTCGGTCTTGTTTTCGGGGTAATTGTCGATTATTATTTTTAAGGGGCGCAAAACCGCCATTGCGCGGTCGGCGTTCTCATTCAGGTTATCACGCACGCAGGATTCAAGCAGCGCGTAATCAATAACGCTGTATGCCTTTGAAACGCCTATTTTATCAACAAACGCGCGTATAGCCTCGGCGGGGTAGCCGCGGCGGCGCATACCGCATATGGTAGCCATTCTGGGATCGTCCCAACCGCTTACCAAGCCGTCGTTTACAAGCTTTAAGCACTTGCGCTTGCTGGTAAGGGTGTAGTTTAAGTTCATACGCGCAAACTCTATCTGGCGCGGCGGGTTAGGAATATCAAGCGCCTCTAAAAACCAGTTGTAAAGCGGGCGGTGATTTTCAAATTCAAGCGAGCAAAGCGAGTGCGTAACCCCCTCTTTAGCATCGCTCAGCGGGTGCGCAAAGTCATACATCGGGTACACGCACCATTTATCCCCGGTGCGGTGGTGGGTGGCTTTCATAATGCGGTAAATAATCGGGTCGCGCATATTAAGGTTTGATGACGACATATCGATTTTAGCCCGCAGCACCATTGCGCCGTCGGGGAATTCACCGTCGGTCATACGGCGGAAAAGCTCTTTGGTTTCTTCGATCGGGCGGCTGCGGTAAGGGCTTTCGGTGCCCGGCTCCGTAAGTGTTCCGCGCATTTCGCGGATTTCATCTGCCGAAGCCTCGTCAACATAGGCAAGACCCTTATCAATAAGCTTTAGAGCGCACTCGTAAAGAAAATCAAAATAATCCGACGCATAGTAAACATTAGCCCAGTTAAAGCCGAGCCATTTAATATCGCGCTCGATAGCGTCAACATACTCAACGTCTTCTTTAACGGGGTTTGTATCGTCAAAGCGCAGGTTGCAAATGCCGCCGTATTTTTCGGCGGTTGAAAAATCTATGCAGATAGCCTTTGCATGACCGATATGCAAATACCCGTTAGGCTCGGGCGGAAAACGGGTCTGAACATGGGTGTATACACCCTCTTTCAGGTCCTCGTCTATAAAATCATGTATAAAATTGGAGGCTGCTGCATTTTCAGCCGTTTTAATTTCTTCTGACAATTTAAAAACTCCTTCTAAAGCGTATTTATCGCCTTGTCAATGCGGGCAATACAGGTATCATACCCCAAAACCTGCATAATGCTGCAAAGGTCCGGGGTGTTGCGCCTGCCGGTTATTGCAATGCGCAAAACCGTGCTTAAATCACCGGCATGCCCCTTAAAGCTTGCGGGGTCTGCCTTATATTGCTTTGTTTCTGCGGCAAAGCCGATTTCGGGCGCAATGCTTTTAATAACATTGAACCATTGCTGTCGGTCGTCCGATGTGTTGTAAAGAGTTTTGTATTTTTGCAGGAAAGCCTTTGCGTCTGCAGGTTCTATATTCTCGGGCAGCGTAAGGTCTTCCTTATAAAGCTCTGCAAAAAAGTAGGAGAAATAGTTTTTCGCTTCGTTCCACTTTGCAATGTCCTTGCGGGGCTTGGGAACGTCGCGGTCTATTGAAAGCATAGCCTTGGTGTAATCGGGATCGCGTATTAAGAGGGAGTAAAATTCCGTATCAAATTCGCGCGCCCACTCTGTCAGGCGGTCATAAACAGTATCTCCCGAAAGCTTTGATATATAGGTCTTGCTTACGTCGTTCAGCTTATCGTTATCGAAAAGCGCGCCCGAAACACTCATCTTTTTAAGGTTAAACTTAAATTCGGTATACGGTTTTTCGGGATTGGCTCTGCGCCAGTCCTCAAAATCAGAAGCCGCCACCGTCATAAGATACTCTATAACTCCGTTCGGGTCATAGCCCTCCTCGGCGAAGAAATGAACTGCAGCCTCGGGGTCTTTACGCTTTGAAATTTTGCGCTTTGCGCCGTTTTCAAGCTTCATAATGGGAGAAATATGCCCGTATTTCGGCACCTTAAAGCCTAAGAGCTTAAAGAGCTGAATGTGCTTAGGCACCGAGGATATCCACTCATCCCCGCGCAAAACGTGGGTTGTGCGCATTAAGTGGTCGTCCACCGCGTGCGCAAAGTGGTAGGTGGGTATTCCGTCTGATTTTAAAATTACAAAATCCTCGTCATTTTCGGGCATTTCTATTTTGCCCTTAATGCAATCGTCAAATACAATTTTGTTTTCTTCGTTACCCGGCGAACGCAGACGCACAACATACGGCTTGCCCTCGGCTATAAGTGCGGCCGCCTCATCTGCGGTTATATTCCTGTGCTTTGCCCACTCGCCGTGGTAGCCGGTGCGTACCTTTTGCTCCTCTTGAACGCGGCGCGTTTCCTCAAGCTCCTCGGGCGTGCAGAAGCAGGGGTAAGCAAGCCCCTGTTTTATAAGGCTCTTAGCGTAGGTCTGGTAAATCTCGGCGCGCTCGCTCTGCTTATAGGGCGCATAATCGCCTATCTGTTTATCACCGCTTATAAAGCCCTCGTCAATTTTTATTCCGAAACGGTCAAGCCCGCCTATAATATCGTCAATACCGCCCTCAACCTCGCGCTTTTTATCGGTATCCTCAATTCGGGTGTAGAAAATTCCGCCGCTTGATGTCGCGGTAATGCGGTTTACAAGCGCGGTGAAAAGCGTGCCGAGGTGTAAATATCCGGTGGGACTCGGCGCTACGCGGGTAACGCGCGCGCCCTCGGGTAAATTTCTCGGCTTATATAATTCCTCGTAATAATCGGGGGTTTTGGTTATATCGGGGAGCAGCAGCTCCGCCATTCTCTCGTTTTCATTCATAGAATACTCTCCGTTAATCGCTTGAAAGCAGTTTATTTAATTCGCGCATAAATGTGTTAATGTCCTTAAACTGGCGATAAACAGAGGCAAAGCGAACATACGCCACCTCGTCTATCTTTTTAAGCTTTTCCATAACAAGCTGACCTATTTTTTCACTGCTTACCTCTCTGTCAAGCGAGTTTTGCAGGGTGGTTTCAATTTCATCAATCATATTGTCAAGCGTGTCAATTGATACCGGACGTTTTTCGCAGGCGCGCAAAAGTCCCGTCATAAGCTTGTCCCTGTTAAAGGTTTCGCGCGATTTATCCTTTTTTATAACGATTATCGGCAGGCTTTCAATAATTTCGTAGGTAGTAAAGCGTTTACCGCAGCTTAAACACTCCCTGCGGCGGCGTATTCTCTGCCCCTCGTCTGTCGGGCGGGAATCAATCACCTTGCTTTCCTCAAAGCTGCAAAAAGGACATTTCATAAAAAACTACTCCTCTTAATTTAAAAAGTACTTGTATTATACAATATATAGTAGTAAAATACAAGTATTAAAAGCGAAAAATCAATCGGAGGTAAAGCAATTATGGCAGCAATTCAGTTATCAGCGCCGCAAAAGGGAGATACTTTGGCGGTTATGCACACAAATATGGGGGATATTAAAATTAAGCTGTTCCCCGAAAAAGCGCCCAAAACGGTGGAAAACTTTGTAACCCACTCCAAAAACGGGTATTATAACGGGCTTAAATTCCACCGCGTTATAAACGATTTTATGATTCAGGGCGGCGATCCGCGCGGCAACGGCACGGGCGGCGAATCTATTTGGGGCGGCAGCTTTTCCGATGAATTTGATCCCGAGCTCCACAATCTGCGCGGTGCGCTTTCCATGGCAAATTCGGGACCCGATACAAACGGCAGCCAGTTCTTTATCGTTCAGGCAAGGGAGGTTCCCTCAAATATGCTTGAGCAAATGCGCGACCTTGAGGATAACGGCTTTCCTGCCGATATAACCGCCGCTTATGAAGCGCTCGGCGGCACACCGTGGCTCGATTTCCGCCACACGGTATTCGGTCAGGTAACCGAGGGTATGGATGTTGTGGACGCTATCGCCGCAGTGGAAACCGTTAACGACGTTCCGCGAAGTGATGTTATAATTGAAAGCATAGAGGTTACCGAGCTTTAATAAAAATTTCGGAGGTTGCTTATGAGAAAGATCCGCAGGATGTTAATTTCATTGCTTGCAGCGGCAATATCGGCTGCGGCTTTGCCTGTTTTTGCAAATCAACCTGCCGCCCCTGTCTTCGTTTCTCCGTCATTTTACGGCAGGGAGGCATTATCAGCACTCAATAACGGCGAAAGACTTGTATCGGCATATGATAAAATAACCGCCGGCATGGGTAATACAGAGAATATTTATGAGGATCCCTCCTCCGGTACGCCCAATTATAAAATCAGCACGGATATTACAAATGAAAAATTATCAAAGGCGGAGCTCGAGACTGTGCTTGATGCTTACAGAAGAGACCACCCCGAGCATTTTTGGTATAACGCAGAGCATGGAAGCATGTTTTGGATTCTCGGAGACAGAATAACAACGGTTGAGCTGTACTGCTATATGAGCGCTGCGGATTCCGCCGACGCAAAGAAAAAATTCGATGACGCGGCGGCGGAGCTGCTTCGCGACATAACGCCCGATATGCCCGAATTTGACCGTGAAAAGCTTTTGCATGACAGGCTTGCGAAAAAGATTACCTACGATCTGAACGAAGCTTATATGCACAGCGCATACGGCGCCTTGGTGAACGGCAGAGCGGTTTGTGACGGGTACACAGAGTCGCTGCAATACCTTTTGGGGCGCGTAGGAATACAGGCATTTACGGTTCTCGGAATGGGTACGGATATAAGCGGCAATACAGAGCCTCACGCTTGGAATATTGTAAGAATAGACGGAAAATACTATAATGTTGACCTGACCTGGGACGATCAGGGAAGCAATATATTATATGCGTATTTCAATTTGACCGATGCGAGAATGACAGAGGATCACGCTCCCGAAGAGACGAAGTACGCCATGCCGGTGTGCGATTCCGAGGAAGCCGAGTATTTTACGGTCTTCGGCGGTAAAACAGAAGGCTTTTCTGCCGAAGAACTGGGCGGACTCATAAGAAATAACGGCACACGGCTCCATGTTTATGTGACGGGGGATACGGCTGCATTTTCAAATGACCTGCGCAACAATTTCTTCAAAATGACATCGGCTGCCGGGTTAGGTATCTCTGCAGTGTCGGGCAAATGGTATTCATTAGGCAGGGAATTCTTGATTATTGTTATAGTCCGCGGTGATGCAAACGGCGACGGTATTACGGACATCAGGGATTATGTTTCGATGAAGGAATGCGCCCTGAGGGCGGAATACGATGAAGCCGCCGATATAAATGCGGACAGAAGCGTAAATGCGTCGGATCTTACCGAGCTGCGAAAAAGGCTTTTGGAAGCCGAATAAGGAGAGATTTTCATGTGTACTGCGGCGGCTTACAGAACCGACGGACTGTATTTCGGCAGAAATTTGGATTATGAGATGTCATACGGTGAGCAGATAGCCGTAATACCGAGAAATTATCCCTTTAATTTCAGAGTGTTCGGCAGCGATTGCCGACATTACGCAATGATTGGCACCGCTCATGCGGCGGACGGTTATCCGCTTTTTTACGACGCGGCAAATGAAAAGGGACTTTGCATGGCGGGACTTAATTTTGTAAACGGCGCCTCCTATGCCGAAGGGAGCGGATCTGCCTCGGCTCCCTATGAATTTATTCCGTTGGTTCTCGCAAAATGCTCCTCCGTTGCCGAGGCAAGGGAGCTTTTGGACAAAATCGTACTCGGAAATATCCCGTTCAGCGAACAGCTGCCTGCGGCAAAGCTGCACTGGATAATAGCGGATAAAGACGAAACGATCGTTGCCGAGCCCGAAAACGGCAGACTTAAAATTTATGACGCGCCCGTAAATGTGCTCACCAACGATCCTCCCTTTAATTTTCAGATGCATATGCTGAACAATTATATGGCGTTAAGCCCGAAGCCGCCGAAAAATATGTTTTCCGATAAGCTGCCGCTGAAGAGCTACAGCCGCGGAATGGGGGCTATGGGACTTCCCGGAGATTTGTCATCCGAGTCGCGCTTTGTAAGAACGGCGTTTACTTTGGCAAACTCCGTGTCGGAAAGCGGCGCGGAGGCGGGAATCTGCCAGCTTTTCCATATTTTAGGCGCCGCAGAGCAGCAGAACGGCTGCTGCGAATTGGGAAACGGCAAGTTTGAAAAAACCATATATACCGCCTGCTTTGACGCGTCGCGCGGGGTATATTACTACACGACCTACGAAAACAGGCAGATAACCGCCGTTGATATGCACCGTGAGGTGTTGGACGGCGATACGCCCGTATTTTATCCTATGCTGAATATACAAAGCATAAAAATTCAAAATTTATAAATGAAAAGCAATTTTTATATTGATTTTTTCATCTGTGCGTGGTAATATTGTTCGGTAGAGGAGAGATGCCTTATGAAAACAGAAACCTTACATCTTAAAGACGCCTATCCGTTTTTAGGGGAAAACGGCTGTGATCCTACGGTGGATATTTATCTGCCCTATAACATGACCGAAATGCACAGGGAAAACAGAAAGCGCCCCTGCATGATAGTCTGCCCCGGCGGCGCCTACGCGATGTGCAGTCAGCGTGAGGCGGAGCCAATCGCAATGCATTTTCTGCCGGAAGGCTTTAATGTGTTCGTTATCTATTATTCGGTAGCCCCCCACCGTTTCCCGACCCAGCTTCGTGAGGTCGCGGCAACGGTTGAGCTTATTTACAAAAATGCTGATGAATGGAACTGCGATGTTTCAAAGCTTGCAATAGTCGGCTTTTCCGCAGGCGGCCATCTTGCCGCTCATTATTCCACAATGTACGACTGCAAAGAGGTGCGCGAGGTTTTCCCGGAGAGTAAGCCCGTGAACGCTTCTGTGCTTTCATATCCGGTAATAACCGCCGACCCCGCATACGGGCATATGGGCAGCTTTGATAATCTGCTCGGCAAAACGGAACGCACGAAAGAGGAAATCGATTATTTCTCCTGTGACAGATGTGTTACCGAGCATACGCCGCCTGCGTACATATGGCATACTGCAGCAGATGACTGTGTTCCTGTCGCGAACAGCCTTTTATATGCCGGCGCGTTAAGCAGATGCAAAATTCCGTTTGAGCTGCATGTTTTCCCGTTCGGCTACCACGGCTCATCCACGGTTGATGTGATAAGCTGTGACTCCGTTCCCGAAAGCATGGCTTATGTTAAGGATTGGCTGAACGACGCAAAGCGTTGGCTTAAGCTTATGGGAATAAAATACTGATGCCGCAAGCAGAGCTTGAAATGCGCAAAAACAGAAGTGTCGGGCTGGACGTTACAAGAATATATGCCTTTTTATCAGTAGTGGCTGTTCATTCCTTTTTGAACACGGAGTTTTATTCAAGCACGGTCATCGGCAAAAAGATGTATGTAATGGTGATTTTCCGAACCGCATTTATGGTGTACGTTCCTCTTTTCCTTTTGCTCACCGGTTATCTTGTCTCGGCAAAAAATACGGCATTAAACAGCTCATGCATTTTAAAATATTATAAAAAATTGTTGCCGCTGATTTTAAAGTACATTATATGTATGCTAATCATGTATGCGCTTTCAATGTCTTTCGGATTTGAAGATTTCAACTTAAAAAGCATTATTTTCGGAATAACCGGTTTTTCAAAGTATTCATGGTATTTTAATATGTACATCGGTCTTTTTCTGTTGACTCCTTTTTTAAATTTGATTTAGAACTCAATAAGCGAAAAGAAAATGCATATTATTTTGGTTTTGGTTTTTATTATTCTCACTCTTCTTCCTTCGTTGTTTAATGTTTACGATTTTTCAACTCACGGTGCTTTTTTAAATCCTCGGTTGAATAAAGAGACTACTGCTTTAATACCTGATTGGTGGGTGGGAATTTATCCCATAACCTACTATTATATAGGGGCTTATTTTAAAAAATATATTGATTTTAAAAAAATCAATCCGATTAAGGTTCTACCGATTCTTTTATTCTCCGTGCTTGTGACAGGCATATACAATATTTGGCGTTCGCATTCTGCAGTTTTTGTTTGGGGAATGTGGAACGAGTGGGGCGGAATTGAGAATACAGTGAACTCCGTCTTGGTATTTTTGTTTATCAACTCGATTTTTAAATCCGAAAGAAATAAATCGTTTTCACACTTTTTGGCTTACTTATCTTCATTGACATTTTCGGCATACTTGCTTTCATGGCTTTCGGACAAAATCGTATATTCTCATTTTAACAGTATGATTCCGATTATAACCGATCGATTTAAATATTATCCTTTGACAGTTATCTGTTCGGCGGGAATTGCTTTGGTGCTGTCTGTGCCGGTTGATTTTGCGGTCAGATTTATTATGAAAAGAATCAAACGATGATTTTCTAAATTATAAATATTTATTTTGCATTTATCGGAGGAGGAAAAGCGTGAAGCCTGTTATCGAGGCGCTTGAAAGAACGCCCGTAATTGCCGCTACCGACCGTGTGGGTTGGCAAAGCGCCGTTTTATCGGACGCGGAGGTGCTGTTTCACCTGGGCGCGGATATTATAACGGTCAGCGACGATATAAAGGTGGCAAAGCAAAACGGCAAATTTGTTTTTATACATATCGATCTGGCTGACGGAATAGGTAAGGACAAGGCGGGAATCCATTGGCTCAAAACACTCGGAGCGGACGGAATTATTTCCACCCGTACCCAACTGATTCGCGCGGCGCACGACAGCGGCCTGCTTGCGGTTCAGCGCTTTTTCATTCTCGATTCAAAGGGAATGCATTCGATTTCCGAAACGATTGAGAACACCCGTCCCGATTTAATAGAAATTATGCCGGGGGTTATACCGAAGGCGCTTAAAGCTGTTGCCGCGCACAAAATTCCCGTTATTGCGGGAGGGCTTATTGAAACCAAGCAGGAGGTAACGGCGGCGCTGTCTGCCAATGCGATTGCGGTTTCAACAGGCAAAAAAGAATTATGGAATGAAATTTAAAGTTCCGAATATAAATTAAATATATTCTGCGGAGTTAAAGAGAGCGGAAAAACAAACGGTTGTAAAAAGCTGCCGTTTGTTTTTCCGCCTTTTTATATAGCTGAATTTATGGCATTATATATCTAATGTCTAATATCTAAAATCTAATATCTGAATTCGGAGTGATTTTATGCAGCAAATGATTTTAAGTACGGTTCTGCGCTCGCTTGCCGCTGTGGTAATAGGCGGTCTTATAGGCAGCGAACGCGCGCGGCACGGCAGAGCGGCGGGTATGCGAACGCATATTTTGGTCTGCCTCGGCGCTTGTATGACGAGCATGACAAGTATGTTTGTATCGGATGCTTTGGGCAATAACGGCGACGTTTTCAGAATACCGGCTCAAGTGGTATCGGGTATAGGCTTTTTGGGCGCGGGTATGATAATACTTAAAAACAACAATATGATAACCGGACTTACCACCGCCGCGGGCGTGTGGACAACGGCTACAATAGGCGTGGCGCTCGGCTACGGCTATTATGTGGGCGCAGTGGCGGTTACGGTGCTGTTTTTATCCACAATAGTTTTGTTTGCAAGGTTTGAGCGCAAGCGTAAATCGGCAGAGGTCATTTACATTGAAATAGATAACGCATATAAGGTGAATGATGTTTTAAAAGAACTGGAAAGGTCGATTCCCGAAAGCTTTACCTACCAGATATTTGCGCCGAAAAGCGGAAATCAGGGCAGCGTGGGGCTTAATGTGGTAATAGATAAACGGATAGATATGGATGTTTCCTGTCTTTCGTCTGTTGAAAATATAGTTTTTGCGGTGGAGGAGTAAAAAATGTTTGATGTGGCAATTATCGGCGCGGGCGTTGTGGGCGCGCTGACAGCAAGGGAGCTTACAAGGTATAACCTTTCGGTCTGCCTGCTGGAAAAGGAAAATGATGTGGCTTGCGGCGCCAGCAAGGCGAACAGCGGAATTATTCACGGCGGCTTTGACCCCGAGCCCGGAACGCTTAAAGCAGAGCTTAACGCAAAGGGCGTGCCGCTTTTATACAAGGCGGCAAGGGAGCTTAATGTCCCCTGTAAAAACAACGGCTCAATGGTGCTTGCGTTCGGTAAAGAGGAGGACGCGGTTATTGACGGGCTTTACGCGCGCGGAATTAAAAACGGAATAAAGGGTATGGATATTCTTTCAGGCACAGAGGCGCGGCGGCTTGAAAGCAATTTATCGGATAAGGTCACAAAGGCGCTGCTTGTTACAAACGCGGGAATAATCTGCCCCTATGCGCTGACTATCGCCGCCGCGGGCAACGCTATGGATAACGGCGCGGAGCTGCGCACAAATTATGAAGTTACGGCGATTGTAAAGGCTGAGGACGGTTTCAGGGTCTGCTCTGCTGATGGCAGGCAGATAACCGCGCGGTATCTTGTAAACTGTGCGGGCGGCTTTGCGGATAAAATAGCCGAAACAGCAGGGGATAAATTCTTTGAAATAATACCCCGCGCGGGCGAATATATGCTGCTTGATAAAAGCGAGGGCGAGACTGTATCGCACACAATATTCCAGGTACCTACAGCAAACGGTAAGGGCATTTTGGTAACCCCCACAGCGGACGGTAATTTACTTTTAGGACCTACCGCCGAAAGGGTGGAAACGCCAGATAACACCGAGACCACGGCGGGCGGGCTTAAAACGGTGGCCGAGCTTGCCGAAAAAAGTGTGCCGAGCGTTAATACCCGCGCGGTTATAACCTCTTTTTCGGGCGTGCGCGCGTCGGAGAAAAACGGCGATTTTATTATAAAGGAATCGGAAAAGGTAAAGGGACTTATCCACGCGGCGGCGATAGATTCACCGGGGCTTTCCTCCTCTGCCGCAATTGCGGAATATATTGTTAAGCTGCTTGAAAAGAGCGGGCTGGAACTCACCGAGAACCCCGATTTTAACGGTACGCGCGAGGATACCCACGCCTTTAAGAAAATGAGCGATGAGGAAAAGGACGAATATATAAAGAAAAACCCCGCCTACGGCAGAATTATTTGCCGCTGCGAAACGGTAAGCGAGGGCGAGATAATCGACGCACTGCGCCGCAACCCCAAAGCGACGGATATTGACGGCGTTAAGCGCCGCACACGCGCGGGAATGGGAAGATGTCAGGGCGGCTTCTGTATGCCCTATGTAATGCGGCTTATAGAAAAGGAAACAGGCAAGCCGATGACCGAGATAACCAAAAAGGGCGGAAAATCAAATACTGTAACAGGCAGACTGTGAGGGGAAAAGAAATGATAAATCATGATATAGCAGTAATAGGCGGCGGACCCGCGGGAATGGCGGCGGCAGTCGCGGCATATGACAGCGGAGTAACCGATGTTTGCATTTTAGAGCGCGAGGAGATGCTCGGCGGAATTTTAAAGCAGTGTATTCACAACGGCTTCGGGCTGCACAAATTGGGACGCGAGCTTACAGGCCCCGAATACGCGGCGGTCTACGCAGAAAAGGTAAAGAAACGCGGAATAAAGACATACTGCGAAACTATGGTAACGGGTATTTCGCCCGATAAAACAGTAACCGCGCAAAGCACCGCGGGGCTGCTTAAAATAAAGGCAAAGGCTGTAATTCTTGCAATGGGCTGCCGCGAGCGCAGCCGCGGCGCGCTCAACACCGCGGGAACACGCCCCGCAGGGGTTTACAGCGCGGGCACGGCGCAAAAGCTTATGAACTGCGAGGGCTATTCCGTAGGCAAAAAAGTAGTTATATTAGGCTCGGGCGATATAGGGCTTATTATGGTGCGCAGAATGTCGCTTGAGGGCGCAAAGGTTGAGGCGGTCTGCGAGCTTATGCCGTATTCGGGCGGGCTTAAACGGAATATTGTTCAGTGCCTTGAGGATTTCGGCATACCGCTTTATTTATCTACCACCGTGGCGGAAATTCACGGTAGGGAAAGGGTAGAGGGCGTGACGATTGCAAAGGTAGATGAAAACCGCAATATAATTGAAGAAACAAAGCGCTATATACCCTGCGATACGCTGCTTTTATCGGTAGGGCTTATTCCCGAAAACGAGCTGACCCGCAATGCCGGAATAGCGATAGACAGAATTACAAGCGGCGCTATTGTGGATGAAAACCGCCAAACAGAGACAGAGGGAATTTTCGCCTGCGGAAATGTTTTGCAGGTGCACGACCTTGTGGATTATGTATCGGACGAAGCGGAAATTGCGGGCAGGGGTGCAGCGGAATATGTGCTGAACGGCGCAAATTGCGGCAAAACCGTAAGCACAAGGGCAGGCAACGGCGTGCGTTATGTTCTGCCGCAACGAATAAACGCCGATGAGAAAAATGATGTGGCTTTGTTTCTGCGCGTATCTAAGCCGTTCGGTAAGGTTAAATACACCGTAAGCTCGGGCGATAATGTGCTTGCAACCGCCGTGCGGCTGAAAGCAGCGCCGGGTGAAATGGAAAAGATAGTGCTAAAGCCGGAAAAATTGGCTTTGGCGGAGGAAGAAATAACCGTCAGTCTGGAGGAAGTAAAATGACAAGGGATATGACCTGTATAATCTGCCCGCGCGGGTGCGCGCTCAAAGTTGAAATTAACGGCGATAATATAACCGTTACGGGCAACGGCTGCCCAAAGGGTAAGCAGTACGCCATAGACGAATGTACCAACCCCATGCGCACGGTTACATCATCCGTCCGTATTGAAAACCGCGAGGACACTATGGTAAGCGTTAAAACCGAAACCCCTGTACCGAAGGATAAAGTTTTTGAGGTTATGCGGCTTATAAGGGCAAAAAGCGTTTGCGCTCCCGTAAAGATAGGGGATGTTATTATTGAGGGAGTTTTCGGAACAAATATTGTCGCGACCAAAAATATTATTTAGTGTGTGAAATATAAAGTCAGCGCGGATTCCGATTTTTCGGTCGGAGTCCGCGCTGAACCTGTTATTATATGTTTTTATATATTTATATTTTCCTCGCTTTGCACTGCGTAAGAACCCATTCTGTAAACCTTGCCGAGGCTTTCGTGTTTTTTAAGCGTATTTGAAACGGTGGGAACCGCGCCGAGCGCCGTAAACGCATAAAGCAGTATAAGGTCGGGCAGATAGCTGCCCCAATCGATTCCGCCGTTGAACATAGCATAATTCAAAAGTCTGAAGCAGCCGAAGAAGCCTAACTCCTTGTAGTCGTCGAGGGAATAAAGTGCAATTGCCGTGTCAATCTGGTAGCTCAAAAGCACCATTATAAACATAATGATACAGGAAGCTATTACGCCCCTTTTGGTGAGCTTGCCGCCGAGCATTTCATAGCCCTTAAGCGTGCAGACACCCATAATAACGCCCGAAATCGCCGCAACATAGCCGAGACGGCTTATAAGAATTATCGCAAGTGCACCTATGAGCGAGCCCAAAAGCGCGCCTACAATTCCGCCGATAAGATTTTCGCTCTTTTGTTCCTCGTTTCTGCAAGCCTCGTTGTGCCTGTCCTTAAAGGCTTCAAAGCATGAATCGCAGAGCACCGAGGGTGAATTGTATATGTAATAGCTGCCGTTTACGCCTGTTTTACCGCAGCCTGCGCAGCAGTTTGTATAATTCTCCGAACGCAGGAAGGTGACTGCGGCGGAAAGTGCGGGTATAAGCTTTTTGTTAACGGTGGCGGAAGCTACGAAGCCTGCCGATTTAATGTTGAAGGATACGCTGTATCGGTCGGTTACCGCGCCTAAAAAGAGTGATTTATAAAGGCGGGTGAGCTTCTGCATTTCCGTGATATTCGGCGCTTCCTCACCGCGCTTTACTGAAAATGAAAGCTGAAAGGTTTTACCGCCGCCGGTCGGAAGTATTGTGATATCATAGCCCTGATAATTACCGTAAATTACGCCGCTTTGCTCATCAAGCTTAAGTCCCGATTGCTGCGCAAACGGCATTACCGCATTAAAATAACCGCTGTTCATTTAAAATAACATCCCCTTGAAAATTTATATAAATCCTGCCGCATTGCGGCATATACAGTATACACAATCAGCCCCGCTCAGTCAAGCCCTAAAAGGCTTTGAGCGTGCCGATGAACCGACACGCTCATGTACGGGAATGCTGCAGAACGGCAGAGACCAGATATTTACTTATCAAGGCGGCACATATCCTCAAGGCTTTCGCGTTCCACCGCCACATAATCGCAATTGCGGTTCAGCATTACAACGGGGGGTCTGCCTATGCGGTTATAATTTGAAGCCATAGAGTAATTGTATGCGCCGGTGGTAAGCACCGCCAGTATTTCCCCGCGGCGGGGCTTCGGCAGCTTAAAATCCTCGCCGATAAGGTCGCCCGATTCGCAGCATCTGCCTGCGACGGTCGCGGTAAAATCGGGTTTTGCGGCTGCACGGGAAGCTAAAATCACCGTGTATTCCGATTCATAAAGTGTATATCTGGGATTATCGGTCATACCGCCGTCAATCGAAACATAGTTTTTATAGCCGGTAATTTCCTTAACGCCGCCTACCGTATAAAGCGTAATTCCCGAATCGGCTACAATGCTTCTGCCCGGCTCCATTAGAATTTTAGGAACAATGAGCCCCATCTGCTCACAGCGAAGGTTTATTATTTCGGATACCTCGCGGATTCTTGCGGTATAATCAATCTCGGGGTCATTTTCGGTATAACGAACACCGAAGCCGCCGCCTAAATTGAGCATATCGGGTGCGAAGCCTAATTCATCCTTTACTCTTTTTATGAATTCAAGCATTATTTCAAGCGCTGTTCCGAACGGGGAGGATTCAAATATCTGCGAGCCTATATGGCAATGAAAGCCGCACAGTATGATATTCTTTTTTGCAAGCACCGATTTCACGGCTTCAAATGCCTGACCCGTTTCTATCGAAATGCCGAATTTCGATTCCACAGAGCCGGTGGAAATTTTCTTATGGGTATGCGGGTCTATCCCCGGGGTCACCCTTAACAGAATTCTTTGTTTTACGCCCTTTTCACCGGCAATCTGCTCTAATGCTTCAAGCTCGTCTGTATTATCGGCAACGAAATATCCCACGCCGCTGTCTATTGCAAGTCTTATATCGCCGTCGGTCTTGTTATTGCCGTGGAAAAAGCTTTTCTCCATAGGGAAGCCTGCGGTTTTTGCGGTATATATTTCTCCGGGGGAGACAACATCTATATCTATGCCCTCCTCAGCCATTATGCGGTAGATCTGCTTGCAGCAAAACGCTTTGCTTGCAAATTCCGGCACAGAGCCTGCGGGAAAATACCGCTCAAACGCCGATTTGTATTCCCGCACGCGGGAGCGGATTCTGTCCTCGTCCATAAGATAAAGCGGAGTACCGTACTTTTCGGCAAGCTCTGCTGTGTCATACCCCGCAAAGGAGAGATGCCCCTTTTCGTTTACATTAAGATTATCATACAACATATTCATTCTCCCGTTAACAACTGATTTCAAATTTCAATGCCGCACTTTCTCATTTCTTCAAAAAGCTGCTGCGCGTGTGCTTCTTCCATCGGTGTGAGCGGCAGTCTTAAGCAGTTCCTGCAAAAGCCCATGGCCGCCATTGCCGCTTTAACGGGTATCGGGTTTACCTCGCAGAACAGCGCCTTTATCAGCGGAAGATAATCAAGCTGCATGCGGCGTGCGCCCGCAGTATCTCCCTTCAGCATTTTTTCGCACATTTCGGCGGTCTCTTTCGGGAGGAGATTAGAAAGAACCGAAATACAGCCCTTGCCGCCGAGCGACATTATAGGCACGGTCTGGTCGTCATTCCCGGAATATATGTTGATGTTATCCCCGCAAAGCTGAGCTGTTTCCGCAACGGCAGAAATGCTGCCGCCGGCTTCCTTAATACCGTTTATATTCGGATGTAACGAAAGCTTTGCTACGGTCTCGGGGGCCATATTTACTCCCGTTCTTGAAGGCACATTATATAATATGACGGGAGAGGAGGATTTGTCGGCAATTGCGGTAAATAATCTGAAAAGCCCGTTTTGAGTGGCTTTGTTATAGTAGGGGGTCACAACCAGTACGCCGTCGACCCCTGCCTTGCAGGAAAAATCGGTAAGCTCAAGGGCGTAAGCCGCGTCATTTGAGCCGGTTCCCGCAATTACGGGAACACGACCGTTCACCTGCTTTACCGTAAATTCGATAGCCTTTTTGTGCTCTGCGTCGGTGAGGGTCGAGGATTCGCCGGTCGTTCCGCACACAACAAGGGCGTTTATACCGCTTTCGATCTGCCAATCTATGAGCCTTGCAAGGGCGTTATAATCGATTCCGTTTTCATCAAGAGGAGTTATCAGCGCTGTTGCTGCGCCTGTAAATACAGGAGATTTCATAAAAAACACTTTCCTTTTTTAAAAATAAAAAAATAGCCGATTGCATCGGCTATCAAAATCAAGAAAAACAATTAAATAACATTCCTCTTTTTCGATAGCTCTCCGCAAAAGCGACAGTAATACGGATATTATTCCGCATTACCAGACAGTATGCCCGCCGGCACGCCGTCTTCGGCGGCTGTTCCTTTCAGCCGTGCTGTTGTTCTGCCGAACTTAACACGCATGGCTTACTTTTAACAAACCGCACCTCTATCCTTATGCTACAAATGTAACATATTTTCAGGCGTTTGTCAATAGTCGGTCGGTGTCAGGTTCGTGTCAAGCTTTTGTAGGAAAATTTTAATCGGATAATTCCGTAAAAAATGCTTGATTTTTATGTTTTTTTGTGGTATAATACTTCGGCTGTCCGGTATGGGCGGTAATAAACACACACATTCTGCTTTGAACCGGTAAGGTGTTTTCTTTGAAAATTCCCGGAAAACGGCAGGATGGAGGTAAAACCTTAGGAGGAAAAACAAATGCCAGCAGTAGTATCAATGAAGCAGCTTCTTGAAGCAGGTGTTCATTTCGGACATCAGACAAGACGCTGGAACCCGAAAATGGCGGAGTACATTTTCACAGAACGCAACGGAATTTACATCATCGACCTTCAAAAGACCGTTAAGAAGCTTAACGAGGCTTATATGTTCGCCCGCGATATAGCGGCTGAGGGCGGCGATATTCTTTTCGTCGGCACAAAGAAGCAGGCGCAGGATTCCGTAAAGGAAGAAGCAGAGCATTGCGGAATGCCTTATGTCAACGCGCGTTGGCTCGGCGGTATGCTCACCAACTTCACCACGATCCGCACCCGTATTGCAAGACTTAACCAGCTCCGCGCCATGCGTGACGACGGAACCTTTGAGCTGCTCCCCAAAAAGGAAGTTATAAAGCTCAATCTTGAAATTCAGAAGCTTGAAAAATTCCTCGGCGGTATTCAGGATATGAAGAAGCTCCCCGGAGCGCTCTTTATAGTTGACCCCCGCAAGGAAAGAATAGCTGTTGCCGAGGCTAAAAAGCTCGGTATTCCGATTATCGCTATTGTAGACACCAACTGCGACCCGGATGAGATTGACGCCGTTATCCCCGGAAACGACGACGCTATCCGTGCAGTTAAGCTTATAGCCGAGACTATGGCTGCCGCTGTAATCGAGGGCAGACAGGGCGCTGAAATGGGCACCGCCGCAAATGATGACGAGGAGCCCGCTGAGGAGCCCGCAGCAGAGGAAGCTGCAGAATAATTCTTAGGAGGAAATAATTATGGCTTTTACCGCTAAAGATGTACAGGCTTTAAGAGAGAAGACCGGCTGCGGCATGATGGACTGCAAAAAGGCTCTCACCGAGTGCAACGGAGATATGGAAGCAGCGGCTGATTTTCTCCGTGAGAAGGGACTTGCTTCTCAAGCCAAAAAGGCAAGCCGTATAGCTGCCGAGGGTACAGTTTGCGCATACACCAAGAACGGTGTGGGCGCTGTTGTTGAGATTAACAGTGAGACCGACTTCGTTGCCAACGGCGACGGATTTAAGGCTCTTGCCGCTGAAATTGCGGAAATCGTTGCCGAGCAGAACCCGGCTGATGTTGACGCTCTTTTGGCTCTTAAAAAGGACGGAAAGACCGTTGAAGAAAAGGTTCAGGAGCTCTTCCTTGCCGTTCGTGAGAATATTAAGGTTCGCCGCTTTGCCCGCTATGAGGGTAAGGTTGTATCCTATGTTCACGCAGGCGGAAAGATAGGCGTTCTTGTAAACTTTGATACCGCGCTTGACGCCGATAACGCCGAGTTCGTTCAGATGGGCAAAAACATTGCAATGCAGATTGCCGCAATGAATCCCGCTTATCTTGATGAGGCTTCGGTTCCGGCTGAAGTGCTTGAAAAGGAAAAGGAAATCCTCATCGCACAGATGAAGGAGGATCCGAAGATGGCTAACAAGCCTGAGGCAGTTCTCGGCAAGATTGTTGACGGTAAGATAGGCAAGTACTATAAAGAAAACTGCCTTATCGACCAGCAGTTCGTTATGGACGGCGAAATTACCGTAGGCAAGTATGTTGAAAACACCGCTAAGGCACTGGGCTCGGATATTAAGATCGTTTCCTTCGTTCGCTTTGAAAAGGGCGAGGGCATTGAGAAGCGTGTTGACGATTTCGCAGCCGAAGTTGCCGGAATGGTAAAATAATATTCCTTAAATCCCAAACGCGTTTTCGTGTTTGGGATTTTTGCATATTTAAGCTGTAAAAGCATGCGGCGAATATTTTTACCGTGTGCTTTATCTGTTAAAAGGGGAATAAAAATGAACGCGACAGAGAGATTTCTGAATTATGTAAAATTTGAAACCGCCTCAGATGAGGAAAGCGTCTCCTGCCCGTCTACCGCGGGGCAGACCGTGCTGGCGGAATATCTTGCGGGCGAGCTTAAAGGCATAGGCGTTGCGGACGCCGCATATGACGAAAACGGCTATGTGTACGGTCATATTGAAGCATCCCGCGGTTATGACAATGCGCCTAAAATCGGGCTTATAGCGCATATGGATACATCCCCCGCAGTGAGCGGGAAGGATGTTAAGCCGCAAATAATAGTTTTTGACGGCAAAAACGCTCCGATGGTGGAAGGCAAATACATCGGTGAGGAGCTTATCGTGTCGGACAAAACTACGCTTCTCGGCGCGGACGATAAGGCGGGCGTTGCCGAAATCATAGCCGCCTGTGAACGCATAATTGCCGATGACACGATGAAACACGGCAGAATAAGCATATGCTTTACTCCGGATGAGGAAATAGGCAGGGGAGCCGACAGGTTCGATTTTGAGCGCTTCGGGGCAGATTTTGCCTACACCGTTGACGGCGGCGAGCTCGGAGAAATATCAAACGAGAACTTTAATGCGGCGGCGGTCAAGCTTACGGTGCACGGCATAAACACGCACCCCGGCTCTGCAAAAGACAAAATGCGGAATGCGATCCTTTTCCTAAATGAATTTATTAATCTGCTTCCCGCGGCGGAAATTCCCGCCTGCACAGAGGGCAGGGAGGGCTTTTATCATATCGATTCCGTCTCCGGTAATGAGACCGAGGCAAGCCTTTCAATGCTGATAAGGGATTTTGATAAGGAAGGCTTTGAAAAGCGCAAGCAGTATATTGAGAGCACAGTTGCATTTTTAAATAAAAAATACGGCGGCGCCACCTTTGAGGTAAGCGTCACCGACAGCTATTACAATATGCTTGAAATAATTGAAAAGTATCCCGAGATAACCGCCCGTATTGAAAGTGCAATGCGGAAGGCGGGCGTGAAGCCCGAATTCGAGCCGATACGCGGCGGCACAGACGGCGCAAGGCTTTCCTTTGAGGGATTGCCCTGCCCGAATCTTTCTACGGGCGGCATGAATTTTCACAGCATTTATGAGGCAATTCCGGTAAAGAGTCTTGAAAAAATGACCAATGTACTGATAAATATTCTCTGCGAAGACTGATATTATTTGAGTGTGTCGACTTTCCCGACACGCTCCCCAACCGGAATGCCGCTTGCTCGAAAATCACGAATTTTCGGACTGCACTTCCTATTATTGCGGTGCCGGGCGAAAAACTTCCTTGGAACGTCGTTTTTCTGCCGACCGCGGCGCCATAAACGCCCTCCTTTTATCCGCTGCAGGCGGCAGTCGGTTGTTATGCTCCGCCAACGCAACACCGGTGTCCTTGAAAAACCGCTTATTAAGCGGTTTTTCACTTATAAGGTGTTTTTCCGCCGCGCAGGCATTGGAAAAACGAAAAAGCGGCGTTACCGCCGCAAAAAAATTTTTTAGGTTTATCAACAGGCTGATTATTTTTCGATGCCGGGGAAGAAGAGCGCTACCGTGCCGGGACCGACATGCGAGCCGGTCACCGGCTCGTAGCATACGGTAAGCACCTGCCCCTTAAAGCCCTGCTTTTTTAGCATTCCGAGCAGCAGCTCCGCGTCCTCGGGGGCGTCGGCATGGGCAATGCCGATAAGCGCCTTTTTATCGAAAGCGAGAGCAGCATATTTATCGGCAAGAGTCTGCAGCGCCGCTTTTTTGCCGCGCGCCTTTCCGCAGGAAATAATATGTCCTGTTTCATCACCCTTTAGGATCGGCTTTATGTTCAGCAGTGTGCCTATCATTGCGGCACTGCCGCTTATTCTTCCGCCCTTTTTAAGATATTTCAAATCATCCACGGTAAAATACTGGCACATGGTGTCGCGCTCATTCAGTATGCAGGCTTCAATGTCCTTAAACGAAATACCGTTATTCAGCATTTCGGCGGCTCTTATAACCATGAGCCCCTCGCCGAGCGAGGCGGCGTAGGTATCTATTGCGGAGATTAAGCGTTCGGGGAATTCCTCTCTTAATTCCTCGGCTGCCAGGGAAGCGCTGTGCGCCGTTCCGCTTATTCCGCCCGACATACCTATATAAAGAACATCGTCGCCGTTTTCAAGACATTTTCTGAAGGCGGCGGAAATAAAATCCGGATTTATCATAGAGGTCTTTATATCCGCGCCGCCGCGCATTGCCGAGTAAAATTCCGCGCCGTCAAACTCGCCGTCAGCGTCGGCAGGAAGCTCCTTGCCGTTTACCGTATAGGAAAAGGGCAGGACGGTAATATTATATTTATCTGTAAGAGAAACCGGCAGATTAGCCGATGTATCGGTAAAAATTTTTATCATGGAAAAAACTCCTTTGTGTGTTGTGCAACACTTATATTATAATCCTTTCGGCGGTTTTTACAAGCTAATATATATTAATTTTTTTCTACTGCGTAAAATAAGGCTGTAGAGCTTAAAAAATACCTCTCTACTGTGAGTGGAATTGCCTTTAATACGGGAAAAATTCTCTTAAATAAGAGGAAACTCGTTGTTGACTTTTTGCGCGCTGTGGAATAAAATATATATAAGAACAAAGGGGGAGTACAGTATGAAAAACAGGGTCGCCGCATTAATTGCTTTAACGGTATCGGTCACGGTGCTGTCTCTTTCCGCCTGTGCTCCTGTCGATAAGGATTACGGCGTTCAGAGCAGCGAGCCTGTGCAGGTGCATAAAACGGCGAAAAAAGCTCCCGAAAATGTTCGCCGCCCCGCCATAATGTCGGACGATAAGGTGATGCCGCATTTTGTGGATATAAGCTTATTTGATGAGGAAAATTATTCAAGCGTATATCTCGGCAAAAAATTCAGGTTCAATGTGACCTATTCGGACAGCGAGCTTAACGCTCCCACAACGCTTGCGGCGATGGAGAAAAGCGGCTGGAAGCTTGCCGAAAACGAAAAGCATAACGAGGAGTCTCTTATATACGCCTGCGATTCGGTTGACGCGGTTTTCACAAACGAATCGGGCGCTTTGCTTAAGGCGGTATTTTATAACTCTTCAAACAGCTCGGTAAAAATGAAAAAGTGCAGCATTGTAAAGCTGCGTATAGATAATAATTTTTATCAGAATACCGAAGCATATAATGAATTCAATGTAAACGGCGTTAACAACCGAATGGCAATTACCGATATTATCGATACGCTGGGCACACCGTCGCATTTTTACGGAATCTCCGAAAATAATTACTATCTTGATTATTTTATTTCGCGAGACGACAGGCGGAACGGCATAACGGTTTATATCGACCCTGCAAACGATTCAATAACCGCAATTGAATTTTCCTATTATAAATAAAAATAAAAATCATAAAAACGGACTTCCGCTTTATGCCGAAGTCCGTTTTTTTCGCCTTAAATAACAAAACTGCCTCTCCGCTATACGGCGGGGAGGCAGCTTAAAAATCAGTTACTTAACGAAATCAGGGGTGTATTCGGTGGTTGTTTTCCACTTAACGCTAAGTTTTGCACCATTCAGAGTATTGTCTGAAACTTTGAAGGTTGCGCCCTTCGCCATAGTGATCTGACTGGGCCTGAAGAAAGTCAACAGGGCATTTGCACCGGTGATTTCATTTCCGCTGACCACAACATTGCCAAGCGTACCTGCAGGATTCCACTGTGTCTCTCCGATAAGGGTACTGAACATGATGGCGTCGTTCTTCGGCGTGCTCGCATCGTCAGCAGAATTGGTCAGGCTCATATCAAACTTGTTGCCGGTGATAGTCACATTCGCACCGAAAACACCCTGCTCAACGACCTTGATCGGACGGGATGCTTTGAATGTGCAGTTCTTGACCGTCGCATCGCAAGTGCGGATATTGCAGAACCACAGCGGGTTAGAATCATTGGCAGATGCCGTGTTTTCATAAGCGTTGAAGGTGCAGCCGTCCAGCGTGAGACTATCGGCAAAGAAGCCGCCATTCTGAATCCAAATGCCGTTGAAGGTGCTGCGGTCGAACAGAACACTCTTTACAGTACGATTGTAGAATGCGCCGCCGAGATTTCTGCCGTCAGACCAGCCGGTGTACATACGGAAATAGCCATTCACGGTGAAGTCCTTCGTGAACACAACATTGGAAGCATCGGGAATGTTGAAAGTAATAGCGTGTGAATCACTCTGATTCAGTCCGCCTTCCGGGTTATCTTTTACAGAACCGCTGATGTACAGGGTGATACCAGCCTTGTTAGAACTGTAAATAGTATCAGTATCTCTTACCATATAGACTTTGCGACCATCTTCAAGAATCTCGCCCACATAGTGGTCGGTATTTCTATCCCAAGTCCACATATCACAGATGTCCTTGTTGCCAATGGTAACATCACTGTCTGCAAGGGAAACATCACCGATGTTCAGATATACTATCTTAATATCTTCGGGAATCTCGGTCAAAGCATTGAATTCGGCGAGAGTATAATGTGCTGTACCGGCATCCTTATCATACTGATTGTTGTAACTGTCACTTTCAACAGTATCCTGAGTAGCAAAGACAGTAATGCCAACGCCGTTAATAGACAGACCCTGATATTCATTGCCGGCAGTGGTCTTCATCGTGCCCTTGATGGTGAACACACTGTTTGCACCAACAGCCAAGCCGGTAAATGTATTGCCCAGTGTAATGCCGCCGATTGTCCAATCAATAGCCTCATTCAGTTTGGCATCACCGTTAATACCGGTGATTTCAACGGTGTACTTGAGCGCCAGATTGCCCTTGTTGATAACGCGGAGCTTCGGCAGCTCGTATGTACAACCCGGCTCCCAAAGAACCTTTTCGTCAGCCGGTGCGTCGGCAGCTTTCTTGAACTCTAAGGTTTCTCCTTTTGCAGATACCCAACTGCCGTCCGGCTTCTGCATTTCAAGATCCACTTTCAGATTACCTGCCCGAATTTTGTTTACCGCAGTAGATGCGGTGTCGGTAAACCACGCAAAGGTGGTTCCTATGAGCATTGCAACGCAGATTATAAGTGAAAATGCGCTTGAAAGCAACGCCCGTTTAAGAGATTTGCCGTTTGTCATTGCTTCTTTTCCTCCTTTATAAAATTTTTTTCAATGACAATATGTAATCGCGTTTTTCCGCGGTTTACAACACTTCCGTCTCAAAATGTATACATTTTGAGACGGAAATTAATGCGGAATTCGTAATTCGGAATGCGGAATTATTAATAATAAAGCCTGTTGTTATCGGTTTTCCCGACAGCAACAGGCTGATTTTATATATAATTATTGTGTTGTATAGTTTTTGCTTGAATTAAACCCGTAACAACCCCTCCGTCATAGCTTTGCAATCCACCGTCTCGGCTGCCGCCTCGGTCGGTGCTTCTGCTTTGCAGAGGTGTCCGCCGGACACCCGCACCCCAAACACAGGGGAGGCAACAGTCTGTGCAGAAGCTGCAATTTTGTATATCTGATATCTAATGTCTAAATTATTGAGTCGGTCGATAAGCCGAGTTCTGTCGAGGACGGTTATCTATCTCGACGCGGGATTGCTCCCTGCGCTCAAGCCGCTTTTCGTAACACGCCGGGCAGGCGTATGGTTACAGTCAGCGTTGCTCCGAATAGGGTTTACAGGATTCCGGCGTTCCCGCGGAATCGGTGAGCTCTTACCTCGCCTTTCCACCCTTACCGCAAACGGGCGATGTATTTCACATCATCAAAGAAAAATTCTAAGCCTTTTGCGGCGGTATATCTCTGTTGCACTTTCCCTAAGGTCACCCTCGGCGGCCGTTAGCCGCTATTCTGCCCTGCGGGGCTCGGACTTTCCTCAGACATTTCTGTCCGCAACCGTCTGACCGACTCAATGATATTTTATCATATTTTGTACTCTGTGTCAAAATCTTTTTCGGGGAATAATATATAATGTTTGGAGGGTGATTTATGAAGAAAAACGATATAAAGTATTTTTTGGCGGCAAATTCGTGCGAGGGCTTTTACTCGGTGTTTGACAAGGCCTATCTGCCCGACGGCGAATGGCGGGCGTATATAATAAAAGGCGGCCCCGGGACGGGCAAGTCCTCGTTTATGAAACGCTTTGCGTCATATGCCGAGAAAAAAGGCTGCAAAGCCTTGCGCTGCCCGTGCAGCTCCGACCCAGATTCGCTTGACGCGGTTATACTGCCCGATAAAAAAATGATTATTCTCGACGGCACCGCACCGCATACGGTGGATCCGTCATATCCCGGGGTGTGCGAAAAGATACTGAACTTCGGCGAATTCTGGAGGGACGGAGATTTCTCCGCAAACAGCCGTGAGATAATTGAACTGACTTTAAAAAACAAGGCGCTTCATGCGTCGGCAGCAAGATATCTGCGCGCCGCAGGTCAGCTGATTTCGGACAATTACAAAACCGCGCTTGCCTGCACCGACATATCAAAAACAGAGCAGCTTGCCGCAAGGCTTTGCAAAAGGCTGATTCCGATAAAGAAAAATTCCGTCGGTCGGGAATGGGTGCGCTTTATAGGCGGAATAACGCCGAAGGGCATAAACACCTTTACGGAAACGGCGGAATGTGAAGCGGAAAGACTTGTTATAATAAGCGACAGATACGGCAGCGCCTCGAATATAATTATTAATGCGGCAAGAGGATATGCCCTGGCTGCGGGCTATGAAATAATCACGCTTAAAAACCCGTTTTTGCCGTCGCTTATAACCGACCATGTTATAATACCCGAATTAAAGCTTGCGTTTGTGACCGAAAACGATTACGCAAAATTTGCAAGCACGGAGCGCAGGGTGCATTCAAGACGGTTTGTTGCACTTAAAAAGCTGCATTTAAGCAACGAAAGAATGAAATTCAACCGAAAGGCAGCCGCTTCGCTTCTTGAATCTGCCGCAGCGACTTTGCAAAAGGCAAAATCGGTACATGATGAATTGGAAGCATTTTACATCGGCGCAATGGATTTTAAAGCACTCGATTCATACTATGAGGGTTTTTTGAAGAATATATAATGTCTACTGAATAATTGCATTAGCAAATGCAATTATATAAAATCGAGTTAAAATCTCGATTTTATGGGTCAAAACCTTTGTTTTGACCGTCAGTATCCATTGATTGTCGCCTGATTTTAAAAAGAATCAAAATGTGATTCTTTTTAAAGTGGAAGGTTTTTTCGCAAAATTGCGCAAAAACCTTCCACCTGAACAATTCAAAAGTTTACAGCAACATGCTCGGGTTAAGGTACTTTTGAATTGTTCAGCAGGCATTATATAAAGCAAAACCTGCCGTACCGCAAAATCCTGCGGTACGGCAGACTCTTGATTTGCCGAACAAAGGCATTTTATTTGATAATCAGTGTCTCGCCCGATTTTACCGAATAGAGCTTATCGTCGGCGGAGAACCAAACGCTTATGAGCGAGGGATTGTAGACTCTGCTGCAGTCGGCGCTGAAAATAAGCGAATCGTATGCCGATACATAATCGTAAATCTCAATATTTGTCGCATACCAAATATCGGGCTTTCCGGAAAGCTCTTTGCAGATTCGGTCAAGCAGATCCCAATTTTTATTGTTTTCAAACTCAAAGCTGTGCCCCCAAAGGTAGAAAAGCCTGGGAGTTTGAGACGCGTTGTAAGGTGGCATTGGCTCGTTCAAAAATTTATCGATATAGCCGAAAAGCTCGGGGTTGGTGTGGTGGGCGGTAGGCATCCAGGCATGCCAGTCTGTCGGCAGGGCAAAGCTGTCGTTATCGCCGCCGAGGGTGCGTGAGTACACTATTCCGAGGTCTTTAAGGTAATGCTTTATATCTGCGTAGTCAGCGCCGTTTTCAAACCGTGTTATGCCGGAATCGGGGTATGCCATTCCGCGTATTATCATACCGAACTCCTGCTCAAGCTCGGTTCTGCACTCAAGCACATCGCGTATGCCGTCAACAGGCGTTACCTTTCCCAAAGCGCGGTGGTTTTTGCCGTGCACGGCAATTTCGTTTCCCGTATCGATAAGATATTTTTTAATCTGTTCGCGTGTTAAATGCCAATCTCCCTCTTTTTCGGCTATAAAGCCGCTGTTTATGTTAAAGGTGCATTTAAGCCTGTGGGCGCAAATTGTCTCGGAAAAGCGAATGTCATCCCTGCAGCCGTCGTCATAGCTGAGCGTGACCGCCTTGTAAAGTCCGCCCGGGAAACGCAAAAATCTGTAGCGCATAGTAAAAAACTTCCTTTCTTATTTGCAACAGCAGCTTTTGAAAAGCTTGTCTGTATCAAGCCTTTTTTCATCGCGATTTAATATAAAGCCGAGCTTTTCACAAAGCCTTTCTGTATCGGCTCCCTCATAAAATGCGTTAAGAACCGAGCGCTCCGCTGCCACGTGCAGCGTACTGCGCAGAAGTCCGTCTGCAAGAAAATCATCGGTAATGAGCTTAAAAATAATCATTTTTTCACCGTCAAGCGTGTAAAGGCAGTATCCTAAAGCCTCATCACCGCAGCGTGCCTCAACACAGCCCGATATATCGGAGTATGTAAGCCCGTTTTGTTCCCATGCGGCGCGGACACTTTTTTTATCGGTCAAGGGGGCTAAGGTAATCAATTTTCTTCCTCCCTGCTTTGCGATACATTGGTGAGTCTGCGCATTTCGCGCTCGTTTAATTCCCGCCATTTGCCCTGCGGCAGCATACCGAGCTTAACACCCGCAATTTCGGTGCGCTTAAGGCGGACAACGCTTAAATCTACTGCCTCGCACATGCGCCTTATCTGGCGGTTTCTGCCCTCATTCAGTATAAAAATAAGCACGGTTCTGTCTTCCTTGCGTTCCGCCACAAAGCAGTCGCAGGGGAGCGTTTTTTTACCGTCAAGCAAAATTCCCTCGCGCAGTTCTATCAGCTTTTCGTCCGTCACATCGCCCTTTACGGTCACACGGTAGGTCTTGTTTACATGGGAGGAGGGGTGGGTGAGCCTGTTTGCAAAATCACCGTCGTTCGTCATCAGCAGCAGACCCTCGGAATCGCGGTCAAGCCGACCCACGGGGAAAAGGCGCACGCCTGCGTCCTTTACTAAATCGCAAACATTTTTACGCCCCAATTCATCCTTTGCGGTGGTAACATATCCGCGCGGCTTGTGCAGCATTATATACACCTTTTCGGAAACCGGTACTACCGCCTTGCCGCGAACGGTCACCTTATCCCTTTTGGGATCGACCTTCGCACCGATAACGGCAACATGGCCGTTAACCTTTACCTTTCCGTTTTCTATAAGCTCCTCGGCTTTTCGGCGTGAGGCTACGCCGCACTCCGCAAGATGCTTCTGCAGTCTTATTCTGTTATCCTTCATTCTGTACTCCTAAATGCTTAATAATATGTATTTTATATTGGCTAAAAGCTTTGAACGAACGCTTTGCTGCGGCTTTGTTGCCGCAATGCCGCGCGGAGCTTTTATTTCCACGGTTTCGATAACGCTCCCGTTAAAGCTGTATTCGGCATATCCCACCGTTTCGCCGCGGGATACGGGTGCGTATAAAAAGCGGGGCAGATCTATTTTACAGCTTATTTTTTCGGTTTCAAGCGTGTTTATAATATACGGCTCTATAAAAACATCGAGATCTTCATTGTCCGAGCCGATAACGGGCAGGGAAAAATGTGAAATTTGAGGTGTGTAGGAGGTCTGACCTATTGAATCAATCCCGTAATCGAGCAGCGAAACATGGTCGCGCCAGTCATCGGGGTCGCAAAGGGTTACCGCTACCGCAAGCTTACCGTCCCTTCGTGCTGCCGAAACAAGGCAGCGCCCCGATTTTTTGGTAAAGCCCGTTTTGACCCCGATTGCACCATCGTACAGCTTTAAAAGCTTATTGTGGTTTGAAAGGGTGCGCTTATAGGGCGGGTTGCCGTAGCATAGCGTGGCGGTTTTTGAAGCGGCGGCTTTGGCAAATTCCTCATTTTTAAGTGCAAAGGCGGCAAGCAACGCTAATTCCCGCGCGGTAGTGTAGTGTTCCTCCGCGTCAAGCCCCGAGGGGGTTACAAAGTGGGTGTTTTTAAGCCCCAGTTCCGCTGCGCGACGGTTCATAAGCTCGGCAAATGCTTTAACAGAGCCGGAAATCGCAATCGCGGTGACGTTTGCCGCGTCATTGCCGGATGCTAAAAGCATACCGTAAAGCAGGTCGTGCAAAGTTACGGTATCGCCCGGCAGCAGTCCCATTGAAGAGCCCTCGACTCGCAGCATATCCGCCGTTACGGTTATTTCCTTTTCCAAATTGCCGTGCTCGCAAAGCAGGAGCGATGTCATTATTTTGGTGGTGCTTGCCATCGGCAGGCACATATCGGCGTTTTGAGCGTACAAAGCTTCGCCGGTATCGCCGTTTATTACCGCCGCCGCTTTGGCAGACGTGGAAACGGCACTTACCGGCAATGAAATAATCGTACATATAATAACAAGCGCGACAATTTTTTTCATAAACTCCACCTCTTAAAAAGCTTATTAAAAGGGGAGAGCTTATATTACTCAGTCTGCGTTTTTGTTTTTATTCTTTGAGAAAAGCTCCTTCGCGCGTTCGATAACATCGGGCGCCATTGCAAACGCTTTTTCGGCGGAGCTTAATTCATTGTATACGGGCATCATTTTAACGCTGCCGTCACACACGGCTATAAAGGCAACAGGTGCTATTGTAACCCCTGCGCCGCCGCCGCCGCCGAAAAGCCCCGATTGGGTCTTGCTCGGAAAATCGCTGCCGCCGGTCGCAAGCCCGAAGGAGACCTTTGAAACCGGCAGCAGGGTAACATCGCCCACCACTATCGGATCGCCTATAATAGTGTTTGCGTCCACCATTGCGCGGAGCTTGTCCATCGTTACATCCATAATGCTTTTAATGCTGTTTTCGCTCATAATTCATTCCTCTTTTTAAATTTATTGAATTCCGAAAGCGCCGCAAAGGCGGCTGCAAGCAGGAAGAATAGCTGTAATTTAATTCTTGCCGAAAATGCAAGACCGGGTTTTGTGCTTTCAAAGTCTGCACGAATATCAATTTGCTTAAATGCAATGCTTGAAAGTGAATCAAGCAGACTTAAAAGCGGGTATACCGCGGAGCAGACCGCGCCGTAATAGATTGCGGTAAGCGCCGCATCGTCCGCTGCGACATTTATACCCAAACAAAGTCGGGTTATTCTAATATGCCGCAGCTGATTTTTTATTCTTAGAATAAGGGCTTTTACAAAAGCCGTTATCTCGCCGAGTGCGACCCTAAAGCCCTTTTCGCGGTTGAGCTTTTTAAAGGGGTTTTCTGCCTGCTTTTCAGCCTTTTTATCGCTTTCTGCGTCTGATTTGGGCTTTTTAATATCTTTACCGGGCTCGATTTTAAAAATTCGTATTCCCGCAAATCTAACGGTCATAAAAAAATCATCGGTGTACTTTATATCAAGGCTTATAGGCAAAAAAAGTAGCAGAACGATTAAAAGAACGATTGCGGAAATAATAATTAAAGGAATCAAGCGGTCACGCTCCCCGAAGTTTCCGCAGCCGTTTCCTCGTCAAGCGGTATTTGCTCGGCGGTGCTTTCCTCGGCATTCTCGTTTTTAGGCAGCGGCGGCAATTCCGACAGATCGTTTATACCGAAGCAGCGCAGAAAATTTTTGGTGGTGCCGTAAAGCAGGGGCTTGCCGGGTAATTCCAATCTGCCGCGCTCCTCAATAAGCCCTTTTTCCACAAGTGTGGTAACAACGCCCGAGCAATCAACGCCCCTTACCTGCTCGATAAACGATTTTGTAACGGGCTGATTGTAAGCCACAACCGCCAATACCTCAAGCGCGGCGGGGGACAGCGGCGTGCGCCGCCTTATATCGAACATTTTCTTTATATAATCGGCATATTCCGACTTCGTTGCCAGCTGATATGTGTTATCAAGCCGCAAAAGCTCCAAGCCGCTTTTTTGCTCATTGAGCCTTTTTTCAAGCGCTTCCATTACCTTTACGACCTTTTCGGGCGTGATATCGAAAACCTGCGAAAAGCGGTCTATGCTCTGCGGCTCGCCGCCCGAGAAAAGCACCGCTTCAAATGCGGAGGTAAGCTCTGACATTGTCATTTGCGTTTATGCTCCTTAATAAGTGTTATACCTGCGTCCTCTGCGTCGCCCTCAATTTTAACGCGGTTCGCCCTGCAAAGCTCAAGCACCGCCAAAAACGTGGCGACAAGCTCCGAGCGGCTGTTTGCCGTTTTGTAAAGCGACATAAGCTTTTTAGAACCGCCCGACCACAAATTGCGCATTACAAAAACAATTTTGGTGGATACGGCAACAATTTTTTTTGCCACGATTTTGGTAAACGGCGCGGTTGAGGGCGGTAAACGGCGCTGACCTCTGCCTACCGCCGCAAGATACGAAAGATACATAACATCTGGCGAGTGGGTAAGCTCGTAGGTATTGTCAAATTCAAGCTCGGCAGGCTTACGGACGAATTTATCAAACCCCGACTGCATAGTCGACAGCTGCGCTGCAATCTGCCTACAGACCATATATTCTATCAGCTCGCCCGTCAGTTCCTCCTTAAGCCTTTGAATCTCCTCATGGCGCGGCAGCAGACTTACGGTCTTGATGTATAAAAGCCTTGACGCCATTTCGAGAAATTCGCTTTTTATCTCCATTTCCTCACTGCGGAAAAGCTCTATCTGCGCTAAATACTGGTCTATAAGCACTGACAGCTGAATATCGTAAATATTAAGCTTGTTTCGGGCAATGAGCTGCAAAAGCAGATCGAGCGGGCCCTCGAAGCCTTCGATTTTATAAGACGGTATATATTCCATAATCAAATAAACGCCGCAAATGGCAGGCTTGCCAGCATATTTAAAAGCCACATAACGCCGCTGCTTAAATAGCCGAGCGGTTTATCAAGCACACCGAGCCAGATAAGAGCCATAAGCGCAAAGAATATATAGCGCTCATAGCGCATAAGGGCGTAATACTGCCTGTCAGGCAGAAGTGCGGATAAAAGGCGTGAGCCGTCAAGCGGGGGAATGGGTATCAGGTTGAAAACGGCAAGCGAAACATTTATGCTCGCAATGTAGAAAAAGAAAATTGCAAAGTAAAAAAACACCGCGCCCGTAAGCAGATAACGAAAAATATTGCAGATAATAAGCGATATAAGCGCAACTATCAGGTTAGATACCGGCCCTGCAAGCGCGGTAATCGCCATATCGCGCTTCGGGTGCTTGAAATAGGTTGGATTTACGCCTACGGGCTTTGCCCAGCCGAAGCCGACAAGCAGAATGCAGGCGGCGCCGATGTAATCGATGTGCGCCAGCGGGTTCAGCGTCAGCCTGCCCTGATAGCGGGGAGTGGGGTCACCGAGCTTTGAAGCGGCAAAGCCGTGGGCAAATTCATGTATCGGCAGTGTTAAAAATATTACAACGAGTGTGGAAAGAATGTAAGCTATGCCGTCTCCGACAGAGGTTATTCTTCCCGATATAAGTTGATTTATCAAGCAATACAGCTCCAATCAAAGTAGATAGTATAATTATATAACATAGTTAAAGTAATTACAAGGTTTTTTTGAAGAGAGGCTTTCTTAATTAAATCTTAAAATTTTTAGAGGTTGTTTTTTTAAAAAAATGTGTTATAATTAGTTAGATTTATTGAAACCCGCACTCTGAAAGGAATGTTTGTAAATATGTCTTTCGGTAAAGCAGGAAATGCTATCCTACTTTTTTTCAGCCGTACTCTCCCACGCTTTTTTACGGAGAATTTTGAAATAACAAGCACAAAGAAATCAAAAATAATCGGCACGGTCATATGCGCCGTGACCCTTATAGCCGTAATACTCGATGTCAACGCCTACACCTCGCAGGAATTTGTCTCAAAATGGGTGCTGCTCGCGTTCGCGCTTATGTGTCCGTTTATTCTCGGAATCGCCGCGGCATATTCTGTTGTAATCAAAACCGACCGATTAAATAAAATAATGCATTTTGCGGGGCTTTTTCTCATGCCGTTCGTGACCATCACGATGACCGAGTGCCTTAATAATGTGTTTATTTACAATATGACCTATTTGGGCTTCCTCGGGAATTATATGCTCGTGATAATAATGTATTTCCTGGTCTTCGCCGTTTCGGGCAGCTTCAGGCTTTCGTATCTTATAATCAACCCGATACTTTTCGGCTTCGGCGTTGCGCACAGCTATATTATGGATTTCCGCGGTACGCCCTTTATACCTATGGACTTTTTGGGAATAAAAACCGGTATAGGTGTTGCGAACACATATAATTATACTCCCACATATAAAGTAATGACCGCCGCGCTTATATTTATTTTTATTATAATCATAGGCGCAAAAACGAAAACTCCCAAATATAATATTCTTACAAGGGTAATATCGCGCACATTTGCGGGCACCTTTTCCTCGGTTATTCTTATTCTTTTCTATTTCACAAGCATTTTTGCCGATATGGGCATTAAGCCGGATTTCTGGAATCAGTCGAGAGGCTACCATAATTACGGCTTTGCCTTTAATTTCTTCTGCAATACGAAATATCTTTATATGTCGCAGCCGAGCGATTACGACCCCAAGCAGATAAAGGATTATGTGAGCAGCGTCATAAGCGATACCGACGATAAAAAGAATGAGGAGGACAATTATACAAAGCCCAACATCATTTGCATAATGAACGAATCACTTTCGGATCTGAAGGTACTCGGAAGCCTTGAAACCAACGAGGATTATATGCCGTTTATGCGCAGTCTTACCGAAAATACAATTAAGGGCAACCTTTATGTTCCGGTAATAGGCGCGGGCACCTCAAATACCGAATTCGAGTTTTTGACCGGGCACACGACCGCATTTTTGCCGTCGGGCAGCAACGCGTATATGCTTTACATCAAAAATCCGATAGCCTCGCTTGTTTCCACCCTTAAAGGGCAGGGCTATTCCGCCGCGGCGCTACATCCGTATTATGCCGAGGGCTGGAACAGAACCAAGGTCTACAATTATTTGGGCTTTAATAAATTTACAAGCCTTGAAAATATTATTGATATTTCACTTATGCGCGAATACCAGGCAAACGGCAGTGACCCGAATTACCTGCAATCCTTAATAGAACAGAATTATCCGGGCGAAAATATGCTGATACGCCAGTATATAAGCGACTCTTATGACTATAAGCTTTTAATAAGGGACTATGAACAGCGGGATAAGTCCGTTCCGTTTTTCTGCTTTAATGTTACAATGCAGAACCACGGCGGATACACCACAAGCTGCGTAAACTTTGACGAAAGCATTTACGCCACCTCGGTTTCAAAGCCGTATACCAAAGCGAATAAATATCTGTCCCTTGTGAAGGCGAGCGATAACGCCTTTAAGGAGCTGATAGAATACTTTAAAAATGTTGACGAGCCTACGGTTATCTGTATGTTCGGCGACCACCAGCCCTCTGTTGAATCGGATTTTATAGCCGAGGTCATAGGCACGAGCAGTTTGTCGGGGCTTAACCCCGCACAGGAGCAGAGCCGCCATGTAACGCCGTTTATAATATGGGCGAATTATGATATCGGCTCGCAGACCATTGATAAATTAAGCTCGAACTATTTGTCATCCTTGGTGCTTAAGACAGCCGGAGTTAAGCTTACGGAATATAACAAATATCTTTTGAAGCTTGCGGAGACGCTGCCGGTCATTGATACGGTGGGATATATCGACAGCGAAAACAACTACTACAAATGGAGCGATGTATCTCCCTACAGCCATCTGCTCGCTGAATACGAGAAGATACAGTACAATAATATTTTTGATCAGGCCAACGCAGATTCCGACATATTCTATATTAACGGATATGTGCCTAAGGCTGCCGAAGAAGAAGCGTCAAGTGAGAACGGGGAGGAAAATTAAATGCGCAACACCTCGCTTTGCCATATAGAAAAGGACGGCAAGTACCTTATGCTCCACCGCGTTAAGAAGGAAAACGATTTAAACCGCGATAAATGGGTGGGCATAGGCGGAAAATTTGAGGACGGCGAAAGCCCCGAGGAATGCAACGCGCGCAAGGTGTTAGAGGAAACCGGACTTACGCTGCTTTCATCGCACTACCGAGGAATAGTGACCTTTGTTTCGGATAAATGGGAAACGGAGTATATGCACATATTCCATTCCGATAGCTTCACTGGTGAAATTAAGGAATGTGATGAGGGAGCGCTTGAATGGATAGATAAGCAGGAGCTTTATAACAAACCTATTTGGGAGGGCGACAAAATATTTTTAAGGCTTTTGGAAAAGCCATCGCCCTTCTTTTCGCTGAAGCTCCAATACATAGGCGATACATTAGTAAATTCCGTTCTGCATTTTGCGGAATAAAAAGAGGAAGTTTTATGAATATCTGCGTTTACGGTGCTTCAAGCAGCACCATTGCAAAATCATATATCAATCCCACGGAGGAATTGGGAGAAAAAATGGCAAAGCGCGGGCATAATCTGGTTTACGGTGCGGGCGCGCTGGGACTTATGGGTGCAGCTGCGCGCGGCGTTTTAAGGGGCGGCGGAAAAATAATCGGTGTAGCCCCTGCTTTTTTTAAGGTAGACGGCGTACTTTTCGATGAATGCGACGAAATGATCTATACCGATACAATGCGGGAAAGAAAGGGTATAATGGAGGAAAAGTCCGACGCGTTTATTATGACCCCAGGCGGGCTTGGCACCTATGATGAATTTTTTGAAATTCTCACATTAAAGCAGCTGGGCAGGCACACAAAACCCATAGCTGTATTTAATATCAACGGTTATTTCGATCCGCTGCGTGCGGTGCTTGAGAATGCGGTAAACAAGCAGTTTATGACCCCGCAAAGCCTGCGGCTGTGCGAATTTTTCGATCGGCCGGAGCGACTGCTTGATTATCTTGAGAACTGCTCGGGCGTTCTTTATTCGATCTCCGATTATAAGGATATCAAGAGATAGAACAACCGCACAGCTTCGCTTGCTTCACAGGCACACCTGTTTTTGATAAACGTTTTTTAGGAAATGTCAGGGGATCGCCCTGACATTTTTGTTTCGGTAAAACTTGCTTTTTTAAGCATATGGGTGTATAATTGATAGATTGAAAGTGGGCGAGTTTATGAAAGCAAATTATCATACGCATACGGTACGCTGCAGGCATGCCGTGGGAGACGAGCACGAGTATATTGAAAACGCGATTGCCGCAGGAATGAAAATACTCGGTTTTTCCGACCATACTCCGCAGTTTTTTAAAAGCGGCTATGTTTCGGGCATGAGAATGACCCCCGACGAGGCGCCCGGATATGTAAGCTGTATTAAAAATTTGGCAAAAGAATACAGCGGGAAAATAAAGCTATACACCGGCTTTGAGGCGGAATATTTCCCGTCACTTTTCCCTGAACTTAAAAGGTTTTGCACAGAGCATAATGTTGACTATATGATAATGGGTCAGCACTTTTTGGAAAATGAGGACGGCGGTTATTATGTAGGCTCGGGCAGCAGCGACAGAAAAATGCTTAAAAAATATGTTGACGAGGTTATAGAGGGCATGAACACGGGCTGTTTCAGCTATATTGCGCACCCCGATGTGTTTCTCTGCTTATCGGATGCCGACTGGTACTACACCGAAAACGAGCGGCTTTGCGAGGCGGCAAAAGCGCTGGACGTTCCGCTTGAAATAAATATGTTAGGTCTTATGGGCAAACGGCACTATCCATCTGAAAGATTTTTTAAAATTGCCGCAAAAGTCGGGAATGATGTAATTATAGGGTGCGACGCACACTCGCCCGATATGCTGCTTAACACCGAAATGCAGAAAAACGCGTATGATTTTGCAATTTCACTCGGTTTAAAGCCGCTTGAGGAACTTGAATTAAAACAAATAAGGTAAAACTCAGGCTGACTCCCGTCAGCCCGCAAATACCGCAAAAAGGAGGATATCAACATGCAGGAAGAAGACATTTTTGAATTGATAGACGGGAAGAAGTACGCGCGATTGCGAGAACTACTTTCGGAAATGAACCCTGCTGATATAGCGCAGATATGCGAGGATATCCCCGAGCGGGAGCTGCCGGTTATTTTCAGAATACTGCCCAAAGAGCTTGCGGCAGAGGTTTTTGTTGAAATGGATCCCGATATGCAGCAGCTGCTTATTGAGGCGTTCAGCGATACAGAGCTTAAAGAGGTTATGGACGAGCTGTTTATGGACGATACCGTCGATGTTATCGACGAAATGCCCGCAACGGTAGCAAAGCGTATTTTAAGCCAGACCGACCCTAAGACCCGCAAAATGATTAATCAGCTGCTGGCATACCCAGACGACAGCGCCGGCAGCATTATGACCACCGAGTATATTGACCTTAAAAAGGATATGACGGTGGAGCAGGCGTTTGACCGCATACGCGCGATAGGCATTGATTCAGAGACTATATACACCTGCTACGTTATAGACCGCAGCCGCCATTTGCTCGGAATAGTCACGGTCAAGGATTTGCTCTTGAACAGCAAGACCTGCGTGCTGTCTGACATAATGGACGAAAACATTATATATGCCAACACTCTTGACGATAAGGAAGAGGTTGCGGGGCAGTTTGAAAAATACGACCTTATGGCGCTGCCCGTGGTGGACAAGGAAAACCGCCTTGTGGGTATTGTAACGGTTGACGACGCTATCGATGTTATACAGGAAGAGGCAACCGAGGATATTGAAAAAATGGCGGCTATTTTGCCGTCTAACCGCACCTATTTCAGAACGGGCGTGTTTTCAACCTTTAAAGCGCGCATACCGTGGCTTTTGCTGCTTATGATTTCCGCCACATTTACGGGCGCCATAATATCCAATTTTGAAGAAAAGCTGACGGTGCTGCCCGCGCTTATAGCCTTTATACCTATGCTTATGGATACGGGCGGAAACTCGGGCAGTCAGTCGTCGGTTACCATTATCCGCGGTATTTCACTCGGCGATATTGAGTTCCGTGATATTTTCAGGGTAATATGGAAAGAGGTACGCGTGGCACTTTTGTGCAGCACGGCGCTGGCACTTGTGAATTTTGTGAAAATGATTTTGGTGGATTATTTAATGCTCCATTCATTCGATCCGGGCAAGCAGATAGCTGAAATAGCGGTCGTGTGTCTGACGCTGTTTTTCACCGTTATTGTGGCGAAAATTGTCGGCTGCACGCTGCCCATACTTGCAAAAAAGGTCGGCTTTGACCCGGCGGTCATGGCAAGCCCGTTTATAACCACGATAGTGGACGCAATCTCGCTTTTCATTTACTTTAACATTGCAATATCCATACTCGGCATTTAGGGGATAAAACATGGCTAACGATAAAATAATAATCAAGGGCGCAAACGAGCACAATCTTAAAAATGTGAGCGTGACCCTGCCGCGTGATAAGCTGATAGTTTTCACGGGGCTTTCGGGCAGCGGCAAATCATCGCTCGCGTTTGATACCATATACGCAGAGGGGCAGCGGCGGTATGTCGAATCGCTTTCCTCCTATGCGCGCCAGTTTTTGGGTCAAATGGAAAAGCCCGATGTTGAGAGCATCGAGGGGCTTTCGCCTGCGATATCGATAGACCAAAAGACTACATCCAAAAACCCACGCTCTACTGTGGGTACGGTTACCGAAATATACGATTATTTAAGGCTTTTATATGCGCGGGTGGGCGTTCCGCACTGCCCTGTGTGCGGTAAAGAAATAAGCCAGCAGACAACTGACCAAATTGTGGACAGGGTAGCCGCTCTGCCCGAGGGCAGCAAAATTCAGATACTCGCGCCCGTGGTAAGGGGCAGAAAGGGCGAGCACGTAAAGGAGCTTGAAAACGCGCGCAAGCAGGGCTATGTAAGGGTTAGAATAGACGGGAACATCTACGATTTATCCGAAGAAATAAAGCTTGAAAAGAATAAGAAGCATAACATTGAAATTGTGGTAGACAGGCTTGTGGTAAAGGAAGGTATGCGCTCCCGCCTTGCCGACAGTATTGAGACTGCCGCCGCCGTTTCGGGCGGTACGGTTACGGTGGACGTGATAGGCGGGGAGGAGCTGCAATTTTCGCAGAGCTTTGCCTGCGAGGAGCATGGGGTCAGCATACCCGAGCTTACCCCCACAATGTTTTCTTTTAACAGTCCGTTCGGCGCATGCCCCACCTGCACGGGGCTTGGAATTTTTATGAAGGTAGACCCGCAGCTTGTTATAAACGACGAGTCAAAATCGCTGTTAGACGGCGCTATTCGCGCTTCGGGCTGGGGGGTAAACTCTTGGTTTTACCCCGATTCGGGCAGCATTGCCACAATGTATTACAATGGGCTTGCCGATTACTACGGCTTTGATATTAACACGCCCTACAAGGATTTATCGGACGAAGTTAAGCACGCCGTGCTTTACGGTACAAACGGCGTAAAGCTGAAACTAAAGCGCAGCGGCACCTTCGGCGGCGGGCAGTACGAAGCTCCGTTTGAGGGAGTTATAAATAACCTTGAGCGCCGCTATAAGGAAACGACAAGCGACTATGCACGCGCAGAAATTGAAAGCTATATGACCGAGCGCCCCTGCCCCGATTGCCGCGGCGCAAGGCTGAAGCCCGAGTATTTGGCGGTTACGGTGGGCGGCAAAAGCATTAAGGAATTTTGCGATTTATCGGTAACCGACGAGCTTGCCTTTTTAAATACCCTTACCTTCGGTCAGCGCGACGGTATGATTGCAAAGCCCATATTAAAGGAAATACGCGAGCGCCTTACCTTTCTTGAAAGCGTGGGGCTTGAGTACCTTAACCTTTCGCGCTCATCGGGTACGCTTTCGGGCGGCGAGAGCCAGCGAATAAGGCTTGCCACGCAGATAGGCTCATCCCTTATGGGTGTGCTTTATATACTCGATGAACCGAGCATAGGGCTGCACCAGCGGGATAACGACAGGCTTATAGCCACCCTCAAAAGGCTGCGCGATCTTGGGAACACCGTTATTGTGGTGGAGCACGATGAGGACACAATGCGCGCCGCCGATTATATTGTGGATGTAGGCCCGGGAGCGGGTATTCACGGCGGCAATATAGTATTTTCGGGCACCGTGCCCGAGCTTGAAAAGTGCACCGACTCTATAACCGCCGATTACCTTACCGGGCGCAGAAAAATACCCGTGCCCGCAAAAAGACGAAAGGGCAACGGAACATTCCTTGAAATTAAGGGTGCGGCGGAAAACAACCTTAAAAAGATAAATGTTAAAATTCCGCTTGGCACATTCACCTGCGTTACGGGCGTTTCGGGCAGCGGTAAATCCTCCTTTGTAAACGAAATTGTTTACAAGGTGCTTGCAAACAGGCTTAACCGCGCAAAGACCATACCCGGGGCATACAAGAGCTTTGAGGGAACCGAAAACCTTGATAAGGTAATAAATATAGACCAGGCGCCAATAGGCAGAACGCCGCGCTCAAACCCCGCCACATATACGGGTGTTTTCGGGGATATTCGCGAGCTTTTCGCATCTACTAAGGACGCGAAGACCCACGGCTACACCGCGGGGAGGTTCTCGTTTAACGTTAAGGGCGGCAGGTGCGAAGCCTGCCAGGGCGACGGTATTCTTAAAATTGAAATGCACTTTTTGCCCGATATTTACGTTCCGTGCGAGGTGTGCGGCGGCAAAAGGTACAACCGCGAGACCCTGAATGTGCTTTACAAGGGCAAGAGCATTTACGATGTGCTTGAAATGACGGTGGAAGAGGGTATGAACTTCTTTGAGAGCATACCGCGTATTCACCGCAAGCTGAAAACGCTTTTTGACGTGGGGCTGGGTTATATTAAAATTGGTCAGCCCGCAACCACCCTTTCAGGGGGCGAGGCGCAGCGCGTGAAATTAGCGGCGGAGCTTTCAAAGCGCAGCACGGGCAAGACGGTTTATATTCTCGATGAACCCACAACGGGCCTGCACACGGCGGACGTGCACAAGCTGATAGAGGTTTTGCAGCGCTTTGTGGACGGTGGAAACACCGTGCTTGTAATTGAGCATAATTTGGACGTTATTAAAACGGCGGACTATATTGTGGACCTAGGCCCCGAGGGCGGCGATAAGGGCGGCACGGTGGTATGCGCGGGAACGCCCGAAAAAATAGCCGCCTGCGAAAAATCCTACACGGGTAAGTTCTTGAAAAAACTGCTTTAAATTTACACATTATTCACCAAACGTGCGTTTTCAGCGTATAAAATGAAACAAATGGGGTGAAAATGCTTGTTCGGGTATGTAAGGGCTTGCAAGCCGGAGCTTAAAATCAAGGAATACGAGACCTACAAGGCGGTTTATTGCTCGCTTTGCCGTCTTATGGGTCGGGAGTACGGCTTGTGGTCGCGCTTCACCTTAAGCTATGATTTCACTTTTTTGGCGTTGCTTAATATGTCGCTTAAAAGCGGCTGCGACCCTGTGGAGCGCGGCAGGTGCTTTTTTAACCCCTTAAAAAAGTGTAACTACTGCAAAAACAGCGAGCCGCTTTATATGCCCGCCGCGGCGGCAATGATAATGTGCTACTATAAGCTTTTGGATAATATATCCGATGAAAAGGGAATTAAGAAAATAGGGTATATTATTATTAAGCCGCTTTTTAAAAGGGCGAATAAAAAAGCCGCGAAAAAGTACCCGCAGCTTGAAAAAATAATTTCGGATTATATAGCGGCGCAAACAAAGCTTGAAAAGGCAGGCTGCCGCGAATTAGACGCTGCCGCCGACCCCACTGCGCAGGCGCTTTCGGGAATTTTACAGCTTTGCAGCGAGAACACTTCGCAAAAACGGGTGCTCGACCGCATGGGCTATTGCATAGGCAGGTATATATATTTGCTTGACGCGGCGTGTGATTTACCTGACGATATTAAAAGCGGTTCTTACAACTGCCTTTCCTACACCTTCGAGGGCGACCCGGCGGAATATGCAAAAAACCGAATAACGCCGCAGCTCTATTTCTGCGCTAACGAGGCGGGCAAGGCGTTTGAGCTGTTGGATATTAAAAAATACAGATCCCTGCTCGGAAATATAATCTATTTGGGACTTGAGGATACATTCAAAAAGGAGCTTGGCAAAAATGACAAATCCGTATGAGGTGTTGGGCGTTTCCGAAAACGCAAGCGATGAGGAAATTAAAAAGGCTTACAGAGAGCTTGCGCGGAAATACCACCCCGATAATTACGCCGATAACCCGCTTTCCGATTTAGCGGGCGAGAAGATGAAGGAAATAAACGACGCCTACGACCAGATTGTGAACTCCCGCCGCGCGGGGCAGACATCGGGCGGCAGCGCGTATAACGCAAATGCGGCTTCGTCCTTTCCCGAGGTGCGCAGCCTTATAAATCAGGGCAGGCTTGAGCAGGCGCAGGAGGTGCTTGACGGCGTACCGCCGCAGCAGCGGGACGCCGAGTGGTATTTTTTAAACGGTACGGTGCTTTATCGCCGCGGCTGGTTTGACCAGGCGTTTACAAGCTTTTCAACGGCTGCAAGAATGAACCCGAATAACCCCGAGTACCAAAACGCGGCGCAAAATGCCGCGCGCCAGCAGGGAAGACAGTATAACCCCTACCGCAGCTACGGCGGAAACGGCAGCTGCAACGCGTGCGATGTGTGCCAGGGGCTTGTTTGCGCCGATTGCTGCTGCGAGTGTATGGGCGGCGACCTGATACCATGCTGCTGATATGAAACAAACGGTTAAAATCACACTCTGCGGAATACTTGCGGCGCTGTCGGCGGTCTTTATGCTGCTTTCCTATTTTCCGTATTTGACCTACGCGGTGCCCGCCGTTGCGGGGCTGTTTATAATGGTCGCGGTAATCGAAGCGGGGTACAAATGGGCGCTCGGCGCGTATGCCGCCGCCTCGGTGCTTGTATTTCTGTTTGCCGAGCCGGAGGGCAAGCTTTTGTATATCTGCTTTTTCGGGTATTATCCTATTTTAAAGGCGGTATTTGACAGACGAAAGAGCCGCACTTTAGAATGGATCTTAAAGCTTGCGGTTTTCAATGCGGCAATCATTGCGGTTTATGCGGTTTTTGCCCGCCTTTTCGGAGTATCCCTTGAAGAATTCGGGGAGCTCGGTAAATACAGCGAGTATATTTTTCTGCTGCTCGGCAATGCTGTGTTTGTGCTTTACGATATTGCCGTTTCGCGCTCGGCAGCGGTTTATATGCATATGCTGCACCCGAGGGTGCAGAGAATTTTAAGGGGAAAATAAAACTGTAGGGGATGAACGGTTTGAGAATTAAAAAAGCGGCGGCAATTTTGCTGGCTCTCGTTTGCGCCTTGGCTTTTGCCGGGTGCGGCGGCGCGGGACAGACCTTTTCCGATACTGCGCTTGTCGGCGCAAAGGCGGAACCGGAAAAGGAATTCAAGGTCGAAAAATTCAATCTTAAATTCAGAACGCCGGCTGACTGGAAGGACGACAATAAGGATACCGAGCTTGACTGGTACTGCGGAAACGATTCGGTCGGCATGGGAATCTTCGGCTATTACCGCTCCGATTTTGCAAGCGGTACAAATATCATCGATATTCTGTCGCAGCAATCGAAGGATAACACCGAGCGTTATATAAATGTTCAAAGGGTGGAGCATACGCCTGCCTTCTCATCAACAGATAAGAAGATAACAACCGAGCTTTACTCCGCAGAATATAAGGAATCGAAAATTTACCAGTATTTCTGCTATGTTGAGTTTAAGGAAAGCGATGAATTTTTCTGGGTGACCTTTTCATCGCAGCCATCGTATATGAAAAAGAATTTCAAAATGCTTGAGAGCATAATTGATTCCTTTGAAATTGAAAAAGGCGGCGAAAAATAATGAAAATGCAGGAAAGCGTTTTAAGACGCGTCAGAATGGTTGAGGAAAAGCACGGAATTACATACGCCAAAACAGACGGAAGGCTGTATAAGGCGCTGAGAGTCAGCTATACTTTGCTTTTTATTTACACTATGGGTATAAATCTGCTGTTTATATGCGGCATGCTGATAACAAGGCTCGGAACGGATAATTTTAAGGGTATCTTAAACTCGCTTATTACGGTTATTGTTTGTACGGTGCTTATAATTGCAGGTTATGTTTTAAGCTTTACGCGGTTTAAGCTTGTTTCGGGAATTTTAAGTGTACTGCCCGAAATTATGCTGGTGGTGGTTTTCGGGTCTATTATGAAGGATTCGCTCGGCGTAATGGGCTTTAAGGTCTCTTATTTTTGGCGGCATTTCGCTCCGCTTTTGATTCTTGTAATTTTAATGGCTGTTACAACCGTGATTGCGGTAAGAGCACGCATTAAGACCGAAAAGCAGTACAAAAAGGTTTTGGATAATCTTTACGCGCTTTACAGCCTTAATTCCGACGATATTTCCGACGAGCAATGGGAAGCCTTCCTGGAGGAATACGACCCGACCGATTATAAAAAAATATACAAGGAAAGTAAGCAGATTTCCGAAGAAAATACGGAGGAATAACGCGGGAATTCCACCTGAACCGCGGACTTTGTTAAAATTATCTTGCAATAAAACGGAATATGGTATATAATATATTCAATAGCTTTTTGGAGGGCAAAAATAAATGAATTTTAATCCTATAACTTTGGCAGACAGTGCCGCAACAAACACCGCTGCGAACGGCCCGCAGAGCATGATTTTAATGATTGTATGGCTTGCGGTTATTTTCGGCGCTATGTATTTTATTATGATACGGCCGCAGCGCAAAAAACAAAAAGAAGAAAAGAAAATGCGTGATAATCTCCAGGTAGGGGATGAAATTGTTACTATCGGCGGAATTTACGGCAGGGTTATTTCTCTTAAAGAGGAAACCATCGTAATCGAGTCCGCAAGCGACCACAGTAAGCTTACGATTGCTCGCTGGGCGTTACAGACCAATCTTACGGTTCATGACGACACGGTTACAAAATAATAAGTAATACATTTTGTCCCTCCCGAATATAATTATTCGGGAGGGAATTTCTATGAAAAAAGACCTTTTAACGGGAAAGAGCGGAAAAATCGGTTTAATAATCAAGGCTTTGCTGCTGTTTGCGGCGGTTTTCGCGGCGACGGTAATGTTTTTTGCGCTCATAATGTATATTTTTGCGGCGGGCTTTAAGTATTCCGCACTTTTTGCAACGCTTTCGGCGGCTTCGGGCGCTTTTGCGGCGGCGTTTTATCTTTCGGGAAAAAACGGCAGCCGCGGCTGGCTTACGGGCGCGGCGGTCGGCGGAATTGTTTTTTGTGTTTTAACGCTTATATCACTGATGATAAATCGCGGCGGACTTACGCAGAACACGCTGTTCCGCTTTGTTATTCTTATGCTGTCGTCGGTAATAGGCGGGATATTAGGCGTTAATCGCAAATCGCAGCACAAATACATATAGTTGAGCGTGTCGATTTTTCGACACGCTCTTGGCGGGAATGCCGCTCGCAAAAATCAAAGATTTTTGGCTGCACTCCCTACTCTTGCGGTACCCAAAGAAAATATTCGCTTGGAGCGCGAATTTTCTTTGACCGCGGCGCCATAACACGCTCCTTTAATCCGCCACAGGCGGCAGTCGGTTGTTATGCTCCGCCAATACCACCCCAGTGTTCTTAAAAATAGCTTTTTAAGCTATTTTTCGCTTACAAGGTGTTTTTCCGCCGCGCATGTCAGCGGAAAAACAGAGATGCGGCGTGAACGCCGCAGAAATAGGATTTGGGGTTTATTGACAGACTGTAAATATAATATTCGGAATGCGTAATGCGGAATTAAATGAATTTTTCGACGGCTTTTTGAATATTGAGGTTAAAAAGCACCAAATATCATACAGAGAGACAAAAAACTTGACAAGAGTACCGCACAGAATGTAAAATATACAGTGTATGTAAGGTTTATTGATATCGGTAAGTGAGAGCCGGTATTTTTATAAAAAATTAAAAAAGAAAAAATTCGGAGGAAATCTATTTAATGAATGAAACAAACGAAAAAAAGAATGTAGGTAAGAGTACGGGAACAAGCGGAAGATACAGAAAGACCCCCGCCAAGAAAACGGCGGAAGCCAAAACGACGGTCGAGACCAAAAGGGCATCGGAAAAGCCTGCGGCACAAAGGACCGTGCAGAAGCGCACGGGTACCACAGCCGCAGCCAAAACAAGAAGCTATACCCCCAGAAAAAACACCGGCGCAAGAAATAAAAAGCCGCTTAAAATAATACCGCTCGGCGGTCTCGGTGAGATAGGAAAGAACATAACCCTGTATGAATATGACGGCGATATGTTCTTGGTGGACTGCGGTATGTCCTTCCCGGATGAGGAAACCCCGGGTATCGATATTGTAATACCCGATTTCACCTATGTGCTTGAAAACAAGGATAAGATCAAGGGTATGGTTGTGACCCACGGTCATGAGGATCACATCGGTGCAATACCGTATTTGCTGCGCAACTTTAATGTTCCGATATACGCCACACGCCTGACAATCGGGCTTATAGAGGGCAAGCTTAAGGAGCACCGCCTGCTGTCCAGTGCAAAGCTTAACACCGTAGCTCCCGGCGAGACGGTGAAGCTCGGCAAATTCACGGTGGAATTTATACATGTGAATCACTCGATCCCCGATTCGGTCGGCTTTGCGATAACCTGCGGTGCGGGTACTGTTGTGCAAACGGGCGACTTTAAGATTGACACTACACCGATAGATGATTTTGTTATAGATATCGGAAGATTTTCGGAACTCGGCAAGCAGGGCGTTTTGGCGCTTATGTCCGACTCCACAAACGCTGCAAGACCCGGATATACTCCGTCGGAGCGCATAGTCGGCGAGTCGTTTTCAAAGCTTTTCGGTCAGGCAGGGGACAGCCGCATTATAGTAGCCACCTTCTCGTCCAATATTCACCGTATTCAGCAGATAATCGATGAAGCGGTGCGCTGCGGCAGAAAGGTTGCGGTTTCGGGCAGAAGCATGATAAATGTTGTCAATGTTGCCGCAAACCTCGGATATCTCAATGTGCCGGACAATGTGCTGGTTGATATCGAAATGATAAGAAATTACCCCGCAAATGAAATGGTTATCGTAACCACGGGCAGTCAGGGCGAGCCGATGTCTGCGCTGCACCGCATTGCATTTTCGGAGCACAGGCAGGTTGAAATTATACCGGGGGATATGATAATAATTTCGGCAAATCCGATTCCCGGCAACGAAAAGCTTGTTAATAAGGTTATAAACGAGCTCATGAAGCGCGGCGCGAATGTCGTGTATGAGAGAATGTACGATGTTCACGTTTCCGGACACGCCTGCCAAGAGGAATTAAAGCTTATGATGAGCATTATCAAGCCGAAATACTTTATTCCCCTGCACGGCGAGCAGATGCACCTTGTAAAGCATGCGGGGCTTGCGCGGCAAATGGGCATACCCGAGGATAATATTTTAATAGCCTCGAACGGCAGCGTTATTGAGGTTACAGATAAGAGCATTAAATCCACCGAAACCGTTCAGGCGGGCAGAGTACTGGTTGACGGACTCGGAGTCGGCGATGTCGGCAGCATAGTTCTGCGTGACAGAAAGCATTTGGCAGATGACGGTATTATTATCATTGCCGTATCTATCGACAGCGTGACTCATGCGATAATTTCGGGTCCCGATGTGGTATCCCGCGGATTTGTATATGTTAAGGAATCCGAAAGAATGATGAACGACATAAGCCATTTAGTCTGCGATACGGTTGACTATTCAATGTCGGCGGGTATTCACGACTGGGCATCGATCAAAACAAAAATTAAAGAGCGTGTATCGCGTTATGTGACCACAAAAACGCGCCGCGCGCCTATGATTCTTCCCATAATAATGGAGGTTTAAAGCAAATGAAGGTAGTATTGTTACAGGATGTCAAGGGTCACGGCAAAAAGGGTGAGCTCTGCAATGTATCCGACGGCTACGCCCGCAATTTCCTTTTCCCGAAGAAATTGGCGGTAGAGGCGGATAACGCCGCTTTAAACGAGCTTAAAAACCGCGAGGAGGCAAAGGAACACCACCTTAAGGAGGAAATTGCCGCGGCAAATGCGCTTGCCGAAAAGCTGAACGGCAAAACCGTTACAATTACGGCAAAGGCAGGCTCGGGCGGCAGACTTTTCGGTTCTGTTACCTCAAAGGAAATAGCGGCTGAAATTAAAAATGCCTTCGGAATTGAAATCGACCGTAAAAAAATGAGCGTGGCGGATATAAAGGCTTTCGGTGAGTACACTGCAGAGATAAAGCTGCACAAGGGCATTTCCGCAAAGCTGACAGTTAAGGTAACGGAGTAAAAAGGATGGCTGACGAAAAGCTTATCTACGACCTTGACGGGGCACGGCTGCCGTATTCCGTTGAAGCGGAGCAGGCAGTTTTGGGGTCTATTATTATAGACCCCAAATGCCTTAATGATGTTGCAACATCTATTAAAGCCGAGTATTTCTATATTCCGCAGCACCGCGAAATATATGCGACCTTGGCTGAAATGTATGAGCTCAGCCAGACCATCGATTTTATATCACTGCTTGAAAAGCTGAAGCGCGACGGCGTTTATGACGAGGCGGGCGGGAAAGCATATCTCACTCAATTGGTGCAAACCGTTCCGTCTGCCGCGAATGTGCTTACATATGTGGCAATCGTAAGGGAACGCTATACCGCGCGTTCGCTTATGACGGCGGCGCAGGATATAATCAAGGATATCAACGATAACGCGCTTGATTCCTCCCGCCTGCTTGACAGCGCCGAACAGCGCATTTACGAAATTCGTCAGGGCAGGGAAGTAACCGGTCTTACGCACATTAAAAGCGTAATTGAAAACGAGACCTATGACCGACTTTCCAAAATGGCAGACCCCGAGACCCGCGCGGACTATGTGGGTATACCCTGCGGTATAGGCGAGCTTGACAGGATGATAACGGGACTTAATAAATCCGACCTTATAATCCTCGGTGCGCGCCCCGGTATGGGTAAAACCTCGTTTGCGCTTAATATTGTGCGGAATGTGGCGGTTAATACCGGCAGAACGGTCTGCTTTTTCTCGCTTGAAATGACCCGCGACCAGTTGGCACAGCGTATGCTTTCAAGCGAGGCTGGTATAAAGAGCGAAAAGCTCCGCACAGGCGAGCTTGATGAGGACGAGTGGACAAGGCTTGCACAGGCGGGCGATGCGCTTTCAAAGGCGGATATATATTTCGACGAGACCTCATCTATAACCGTGCCCGAAATGAAGGCAAAGCTCAGAAGAATGAAAAAGGTAGATCTTGTGGTTATTGACTATTTGGGTCTTATGCACTCCGCGAGGCAGATTGATAACCGTGTACAGGAAATTTCGGAAATCACCCGTAACCTTAAAATAATGGCAAAGGAGCTTAAGGTTCCGGTTATTGCCTGCGCGCAGCTTTCGCGCGGCACCGAGGCAAAGGGTAAATCGCATAAGCCTGCACTTTCGGATTTAAGAGATTCGGGCTCTATTGAGCAGGATGCGGACATAGTGCTCTTCCTCTACCGCGACGCATATTACGATAGTGAAAAATCCGATGACGAGGATCTGAGCGATCAAACAAAATCGGAATGCATTGTGGCTAAAAACCGCCACGGTGAGATCGGTACGATACCGCTTCACTGGGACGGTCAGTTTACCAGATTTACTTCTGTGGATGTGTTCAGGTGATGGAAGAAAAGATTTTAAACGCCGTAAAGCGTTTTTCGCTGTTATCATGCGGCGAAAGTGTTACGGTTGCGCTGTCGGGCGGGGCGGATTCGGTGTCCCTGCTTTTTGCTCTGCTGCAGCTGCAAAAAAAGCTCGGTATTTCCGTATCGGCTGCGCATTTTAACCATATGATACGCGGCGCGGAGGCTGACAGGGACGAAGCCTTTGCACGGGAGCTTTGCGAAAGACTCGGCGTTCCGTTTATTGCGGGGCGCGGCGATGTTCCGAAATACGCGGCGGAAAATAAAATAAGCGAGGAAACCGCGGCGCGGCTTCTTCGCTACGCTTTTTTGGAAAAGGCAGAGGGGCTTGTTGCCACGGCGCACACCGCGAGCGACAATTTTGAAACCGTGCTTTTTAATTTAACGCGCGGAGCGGCGCTCGGCGGACTGTGCGGAATACCGCCGAAAAGAGGCAAATTTATCCGCCCGCTGCTTTTTTGTACACGGGAGGATATCGAGGAATACTGCAGAGATAATCATCTCGAATTTATTACCGACAGCACCAATTTATCCGATGATTATACGCGAAACCGGATAAGGCACAATGTAATACCGATTTTGAAGGAGATAAATCCGTCGGCCGAAACGGCGGTTATGAGGACGGTTTTATCGCTTTCGGAAGCAAACGACTTTATATCGGGTATTGCCGACAAATTTTTGTCGGACAATATAAGGGACGGCGGACTGTGTGTAGCCTCATTGCCGCACCCGGCAGCCGCAAAGGCGGCAATCAGGCGCTTTGCGGAAATATGCACGGGTCTTCAGCCCGACAATACACACACAGAGGCTTTGTATTATACCGCCCTCAATGGCGGAAGAACGAGCCTGCCAGGTGATTTTGAGGGCGTTTGCAAAAATAAAATACTGAAGATTAAAGATATAAGTGCCGAAAAGGGTAAAAAATACCTATTTGAGGTTAAAACGGAGCGGCGAATTAACGATTTATTTACAAAAGACGAAAAAGTTAATAATTTGTTATTAAAAAATTCGATTGCCTGTGATAAAATTATAGGACAATCTGTATTGAGAACAAGGCAGCCGGGCGACAGCATAAGGCTTGCGGGCCGCGGCTGCACCAAAACTCTCAAAAAGCTTTATAATGAGCTTGCCGTACCTGAGAATATGAGGGAGCATCTTCCCGTCATGGCGGACGATAAGGGCGTTATATGGATATACGGCATAGGCGTTGCCGACCGCTGTGCGGTCACAAAAAAAACGAAGGAGATTACGGTTATTACCGCTTCGGCGGTGCAAAATATTACGGATTAAGGGGTTGAACGAATTGTCGCTTGACAAGGATGTGGAAAGAATACTGGTGACAGAGGAGGAGGCAAAAGCAATCTGTAAGCGCTTGGGCGAGCAGATTTCAAAGGACTACGAGGGCAAGCGCCTCTTGCTTGTGAGCGTGCTTAAGGGTGCTGTCGTGTTTATGGCGGACTTAATGCGCTCGATAACCTGCGACTGTCAAATCGATTTTATGGCGGTATCCTCTTACAGCGGAACTAAAACCACGGGCGTTGTTAAATTCAAAAAGGACCTTGATATTGACCCGGACGGCTGCGATATACTGCTGGTTGAGGATATTCTCGATTCGGGCGTTACGCTGGCTTACCTGAAAAATGTTTTGATGGACAGAAACGCCGCAAGCATTAAGGTTTGCGCGTTTTTGGATAAACCCGCAAACCGCCGCGCGGATATTCAGGCGGACTATGTGGGAAAAGTAATACCGGACGAATTTGTAATCGGCTACGGGCTTGATTATGATGAAAAATACAGAAATTTGCCTTATGTCGGGGTTTTATCACCTAAGGTCTACGCCGACAAATAGGAAAGGAGCTTTAAACCCTTGAACAAGAATTTGAAAAATGTGCTTTTGTTTATAGGAATCCCCATTGCGTTTATAATCTCTGTGCTTTCGGTTTCCTATCTTTCAAAAAACACGGTGGAAACAAAGTACTATGAAATCGTTGAAATGGTTACGGAAAATAAAATTTCCGAGTTCAGCTTAAATCTGCACAGCGGTCAGCTTATCTACACAAAGCGCGACGACGGCAAAAGCTACCGTTATACGGTTGCCGACCCATCGATATTTTATAACGATGTCAACGATTTTGTACTGAAAAACAATTCGGAAAACAGCGGAACCGATAAAATAATCAAGTACGATTATAAATCCGGCGGAGAGACCGCATGGATAATGAATCTGCTGCCGACTCTTATAACCCTCGGAGTTATGGTGCTATTCTGGGTATTTATCATGAAGCGTATGAACGCCTCAATGGGTACGGATAAAACCATGGGCTTCGGAAAAGCAAAGGTACGCAAGGATGACGGCAGGCGCAAGACCACATTTGCGGATGTTGCGGGAGCAGACGAGGAAAAGGAGGAAATGGCTGAAATAGTCGATTTCCTCAAAGACCCGAAAAAGTATAACGAGCTGGGCGCTAAAATACCCAAGGGCGTTTTGCTTGTAGGCCCTCCCGGAACGGGTAAAACACTGCTTGCGCGCGCGGTTGCGGGCGAGGCGGGAGTTCCTTTCTTCTCAATTTCCGGCTCTGATTTCGTTGAAATGTTCGTAGGCGTGGGCGCTTCGCGCGTGCGCGACCTTTTCGGCGAGGCAAAGCGCGAGGCTCCTGCTATTATATTTATTGACGAGATTGACGCTGTAGGCCGTCAGCGCGGTGCGGGTCTCGGCGGCGGTCACGATGAGCGCGAGCAGACTCTTAACCAACTGCTTGTTGAAATGGATGGCTTCGGCGCTAATGAGGGCGTTATAGTAATGGCGGCTACAAACCGCCCCGATATTCTCGACAAGGCGCTTCTGCGCCCGGGTCGTTTCGACCGTCAGATAACCGTAAACTACCCGGATGTTAAGGGCAGGGAGGAAATACTCAAGGTTCATTCAAGAGGCAAACCGCTCGGCCCCGATGTTAACCTTGCCACCATCGCAAAATCCACCTCGGGCTTTACGGGAGCGGATCTTGCAAACCTGCTTAACGAGGCGGCGCTGCTTGCTGTGCGTCACGGTAAGAAGGCAATCACACAGCAGGAGATCGAGGATGCTACCATTAAGGTGGTTATGGGTGCGGAGAAAAAATCCCACATTGTATCGGATAAGGATAAAAAGGTTACCGCATACCATGAGGCGGGTCACGCAATCGTTTCTTACTTCCTGCCCACGCAGGATCCCGTACACCAGATTTCTATTATTCAGCGCGGCATGGCTGCGGGCTATACAATGTATCTGCCGGTTGACGAAAAGGGTCATACCTCCAAAAATCAGCTTTCCGAGCAGATATGCTCCTTGCTCGGCGGCAGAGCAGCAGAGCAGCTGACGCAGGATGATGTATGCACGGGCGCTTCAAACGATATTGAGCGCGCAACCTCGCTTGCAAGACAGATGATAACCAAGTTCGGCATGAGCGACAGACTCGGTCTGGTTACCTACGGTCATGATAATAACGAAGTATTTTTGGGCCGTGATTTCTCGTCCACACCGAACTATTCGGAGAAGACTGCCGCCGCAATCGATGAGGAGATCGAGGCAGTCGTAATGAAACAGTATGCAAAGGCACTGGAGCTTTTGAATAATGCTATGCCGAAGCTGCACGCCGTTGCCAAGGTTTTGTTTGAAAAGGAAAAAATTTCGGGCGATGAGTTCAGAGCCATAATGGAACAGTAATTTTAAATCAAGGAACCGCAAACCGCTTTTCAAGAACGGCTGCGGTTCTTTCTGTGTTTTGTGAGATGCTTTAAGGTTTTGTCCGTTTTTTTATTCTTTGAATTAAAAAGAATTGAAAAAAGCAATCAAATGTATTATAATTAAATGGAATTTTATTAACAAGGAGAAACAACAGTGGCTTTTCCGCTTGAAAACATAAGAAATTTCTGCATAGTGGCGCATATAGACCACGGCAAATCGACCCTTGCAGACAGGCTTTTGGAGCTGACGCAATCGGTAGCCGAGCGCGATATGGAGGAACAGATACTTGACAGCATGGACTTAGAGCGCGAGCGCGGCATTACCATTAAGGCTCACGCCGTAACCCTTTATTATAAGGCGAAGGACGGCAGGGAGTATGAGCTGAATCTTATAGATACTCCGGGACATGTTGACTTTAACTACGAGGTTTCGCGTTCGCTTGCGGCGTGCGAGGGTGCGGTGCTTGTGGTGGACGCGTCGCAGGGAATAGAGGCGCAGACCCTTGCCAACACCTATTTGGCGGTGGATCACGGGCTGGAGCTTTTGCCGGTTATAAACAAGATTGATCTGCCCTCGGCAGAGCCGGAGCGGGTCAAAAAGGAAATTGAGGATGTTATAGGCATTCCCGCAGAGGACGCACCCATGATATCCGCCAAAACGGGGCTCAATGTCGAAGAGGTGCTGGAGCACATCGTTACCGATATTCCGGCTCCCAAGGGCGACAGATCCGCACCGCTTAAGGCGCTCGTATTCGATTCCTATTACGACCCGTACAAGGGTGTTGTGGTTTATTTCAGGGTAATAAGCGGCAGGCTTAAAACAGGGGATAAAATTAAAATGATGGCAACCGGCGCCGATTTTGATACGGTTGAAATAGGCAGAAAGCGCGCAACCTATATGGAGCCGTGCGATACGCTTGAAGCGGGCGAGGTAGGCTATCTTACCGCATCAATCAAAACGGTGAACGAGGCGCGTGTGGGCGATACCGTGACCCTTGCCGAAAACCCGGCGGACGCTCCGCTTGAGGGTTACAGAAAGGTGAATCCCGTAGTTTTCTGCGGAATTTACCCGGCGGACGGCGCAAAGTACCCCGACCTTCGCGAGGCGCTTGAAAAATTAAGCCTTAACGACGCGTCGCTGCTTTTCGAGCCCGAAAGCTCAAAGGCGCTCGGCTTCGGCTTCCGCTGCGGCTTTTTGGGGCTTTTGCATATGGAAATCATCGAGGAACGGCTCGAACGCGAGTATAATCTCGATCTTGTTACCACCGCGCCGAGCGTTGAGTATAAATTCCTGCTTACAAACGGTGAGACCGTAACGGTGGATAACCCCACAAACTACCCCGACCCGGCAGTTATAGCCGAGGCGCTTGAGCCTGTGGCGGATGTGCATATATACAGCCCGAGCGAATATGTCGGCGCGATAATGCAGCTTTGCGAGGAGCGCCGAGGAGTGTATACCGATATGAAGTACATGGGCGACAGGGTGGATATTCACTATGTAATGCCCATGGGCGAAATTGTTTACGATTTCTTTGACGCGCTGAAATCCCGCACAAAGGGCTACGCAAGCTACGATTACGAGGCAAAGGGCTATGAAAAATCAAAGCTGGTAAAGCTTGATGTTATGCTTGCGGGCGATGTGGTGGACGCACTTTCCTTTATAGTCCATTCGGATAACGCATACAATAAAGCCCGCCGCATTGCCGAAAAACTGAAGGATTACATTCCGCGCCAGCTTTTCGAGGTGCCTATACAGGTGGCGGTGTCCGGCAAGATAATCGCGCGCGAAACGGTTAAGGCACTCAGAAAGGATGTTCTTGCAAAGTGCTACGGCGGCGATATTACCCGAAAGAAAAAGCTGCTTGAAAAGCAGAAGGAGGGTAAAAAACGCATGCGCCGCTTAGGCTCTGTGGAGGTTCCGCAGGAGGCGTTTATGGCGGTATTAAAGCTTGACGAATAAGGAGAGTATAAAAAATGACAAGAGCGGAAAGACATAAGGCAATAGTAAAGCGCAGAATTTTCATTGCCGTTTGCGTTTGCATTTTGGCAGCGCTGATTTTACTGATAGCGTTTGTTATAAAGTCAGCGTTCGGCGGCAAAAAGACTGATGGCTCGGATGTTTCGCAAGGGAGCAGCAGCGCAGCGAGCGAAATCGTATCCGATGTATCAAGCGAAGACCCAACGCCGAGCTACCCTGCAACAGGGCCTAACGGCTTGGACGCAAACTATGAGCAGCTTTTGCTTGTAAACGCACAGAACCCGCTGCCCGAGAATTACGATTACGAGGGCAGCCTTACCGAAATTCCCACAAAATATATCAATGGTATGCTGAAGCAGATAGATAAAAATGTATGGCCGTATATGCAGGCGATGATAGATGCCCAACGCGCGACCCAAACCGATTCGAAGAACTGGCTCTATGTCCGTTCGCCGTACCGTTCGAAAGAGACCCAAGAAATACTTTTCGATAAAGAAACCAAAAAGTGGCTTAAAGATGGTCTTTCAAGCGAGGCAGCGGAAGCAAAGGCGGCAACGGTAGTGACGAGACCCGGCACCAGCGAGCACAACACGGGCTTTTCCGCTGATTTCAATATTGCGGAGGACAGCTTTGAAAGCACACCTATGTTCACCTGGATGCAGGAGCACGCTGCGGATTACGGCTTTGTTCTGCGTTTTCCGAAGGATAAGCAGGAAAAAACCGGTATAGTTTATGAATCCTGGCATTACCGCTTTGTGGGCATAAACAATGCCAAGGAAATGAACAGGCTGAATATGTGCCTTGAGTAATATGTTGAGTATGTGAACAGCAAAAAGAAATAAAACAAAATTCGACAAAAAATAAAAAAGGTCTTTACAACCGAAGAAAAGTGTGGTATAGTAATTTTCAGTGAATCCTTTAAGACGGTACAGAGATACCGGCAAGGCTGAAAAAGAGGGCATTTTATGCCTGTGTTTGCTGTGCTTCAGCGCCTTGCCGTGTGCAGGGCGCTTTTTTAATGCTTTTTTGAGGGAGTGTTGAGAAATGGAAAAATTCAAGGCAACTCTTATGGACGAGGCAGCGGTGGCGCGTGCGCTCAAACGCATTTCCCACGAAATTCTCGAAAAAAACAACGGCACCGAAAACCTCTGCATAATCGGAATAAAGCGCAGAGGAACAGCGCTTGCGAAAATACTGTCCGATAATATTTTCGCAATAGAGGGAGTAAGAGTACCTACAGGCGAGCTTGACATAACCTTTTACCGCGATGATCTTACCGCAATATCGCCAGACCCCGTTATCCACCCTACCGAGCTTGATTTTTCCGTAGCCGATAAAAAGGTGATTCTGGTTGACGATGTGCTTTACACCGGCAGAACGGTGCGCGCGGCGCTTGACGCGCTTATGAGCCACGGCAGAGCGGCAGCGGTGCAGCTTGCGGTGCTGGTTGACAGAGGACACAGGGAGCTGCCGATACGCGGCGACTATGTTGGTAAAAATGTCCCGACCTCCAAAAACGAGGTCATTGCGGTTAAAATTCCGCCGTATGACGACATGACCGCGGCGGAGCTTTACGAGGTATAAACGGTTCATACCGTGTATATAAAAAATGCGGCGGGATTCGTAAGGGGCTCGGCGCTGAAAAACGGAGGAAGAAAAATATGAAACTCATTTATGATGTTAAGGACAAGCCGAGCTTCGGCAAGGTCGTAATTTTTGCACTGCAGCAGCTGCTTGCGATTCTTGCGGCAACAATTGCCGTTCCGACTATTGTGCAGAACGGGATGTCGCAATCGGCGGCACTTTTCGGTGCGGGTATCGGAACACTCGTATATCTTTTGTTCACCAAATTCAGAAGCCCGGTATTTTTAGGCTCATCATTCGCGTTTATAGGCTCAATGCTTGCGGCGTTCGCAGGCGCTGTATCGGCTGAGGCGGGACATGCCGGATTGATCATCGGTGCTGCCTTTGCGGGAATCGTTTATGTTATAATTGCAATTATAGTTAAATTTGTCGGCGTCGGTTGGATCAATAAATTGATGCCTGCAGTGGTTATCGGGCCTACCGTTTCGATAATCGGCTTATCTCTTGCGGCAAATGCGGTAAGCGATATAACAAAGGGCAAGGTGCTTGACGCTGAAGGTAATTCCGCTGCAAACCCGCTTATCTGCCTGCTTTGCGGACTTATTACCCTTTTGGTTGTAACCATCTGCTCGGTTTACGGCAAGAAAATGGTGAAGCTCATACCCTTCATCATCGGTATACTTGCGGGATATGCCGCCGCCGCGATCTTCACGGTTATCGGAATTGCGACCGATAATCCGTCACTGCAGATAATCAACTTTGAAGTCTTCAGAAATATGGGCATTGTTTCCGTTCCCGATTTCACCTTCCTTGAGGCGGCAAAGGGCTTCGGAAAGATTGACGGTCAGTACATAGCGACCGTTGCGGTAGCGTATGTGCCGGTTGCCTTCGTTGTATTCGCAGAGCACATTGCCGACCATAAGAATCTCTCCTCTGTAATTGAAAAGGATTTGCTTGAGGAGCCCGGACTTCACAGAACTCTTCTCGGCGACGGCGTAGGCTCTGTCGCAGGAGCTTTGTTCGGCGGCTGCCCGAACACAACCTACGGCGAATCGGTAGGCTGCGTTGCAATAACGGGAAATGCTTCTGTCGTAACCATTTTCGCAACTGCGGTGATGGCAATAATAATCTCCTTCTTCGGGCCGTTCGTAACCTTCCTCTCCACAATTCCGAACTGCGTAATGGGCGGCGTATGCGTTACCCTGTACGGATTCATTGCGGTATCCGGTCTTAAGATGATACAGGAGGTTGACCTTAACGACAACAGAAACCTCTTTGTGGTGGCCGTAATCCTTATTTGCGGAATCGGCGGACTTACCGTATCGTTCGGAAAGATCACAATCACATCTATTGCCTGCGCACTTATCCTCGGAATAATCACAAATGTTATTCTCGGCAGAAAAAAGAAAGCTGAATAATTACGCTGCGCTTTTGGACGGGAATGCCGCTCGCAAAAATTAAAGATTTTTGACTGCGCTCTATCCCCGCCAATACCACCTCAGTGTCCTTGAAAAACCGCTGATAAGCGGTTTTTCGCTTACAATGTGTTTTTCCGCCGCACAGGCATGGGAAAAACGAAAAATGCGGCGTTACCGCCGCAAAACAATTTTTTAAGTTTGTTATTAAATTGATCCCCTCGACATCAAGCAATAGATGTCGGGGGGATTTTCTTATGCTTATGTTCGGTTTTCAATCAATCAGCCCTGAAAGGCGTTAGACTTATCTTTCGCCGATAGGCTTGTAGTCTCTGTGGGGCTGTACGCTCATATACGCGGGGCGGATAATTTTTCCGGCGTTCAGCAGCTCTTCGATTCGGTGAGCACTCCAACCTGCTATGCGCGCTATTGCGAACAGGGGTGTGTAGAGCTCATGCGGCAGTCCTAACATATCGTAAACAAAGCCGCTGTAGAAATCCACATTTACGCTGACGCCTTTATACATCTTTCTCTCTCCGGCAATGATTTCGGGCGCAAGCCGTTCAACCGCAGAATAAAGTCCGTATTCGCGGTCAAGTCCCTTTTCCTCCGAAAGGGATTTGACAAAGCCTTTGAAGACCTCGGCTCTCGGGTCCGAAACGGAGTATACCGCGTGACCTACGCCGTAAATAAGACCGGTCTTGTCAAACGCTTCCTTGTGAAGTATCTTTTTAAGATAGGCAGATATCTCCTCTTCGTCATTCCAGTCCTTCACATTTTCCTTTATATCGTTGAACATTGCGCAAACCTTAATGTTAGCTCCGCCGTGCTTCGGGCCTTTGAGCGAGCCGAGCGCCGCTGCGATTGCGGAATATGTGTCTGTTCCCGAGGACGATACGACATGCGTGGTAAAGGTTGAGTTATTACCGCCGCCGTGCTCTGCGTGAAGTACCAATGCTGCGTCAAGCACCTTGGCTTCAAGCGGGGTATACTTACCGTCGATCCTCAGCATATAAAGTATGTTTTCCGCGGTGGAAAGCTCGGCGCGCGGCTCGTGAATGAAAAAGCTGTTGCTGCCGCGAAGATAATAATCGTACGAATGATAACCGTATACCGAAAGCAGCGGAAACCTTGCAATAAGCTGCAGGCATTGGCGCAGCACATTCGGAACCGAGGTATCCTCGGCGTTTGCGTCATAGGAATAAAGCGTCAAAACGCTGCGCGCCAGGGAATTCATCATATTGGCGGAGGGGGCTTTCATGATAATGTCCCGCACAAAGGAGCCCGGCAGGGTTCGGTATGAGGAAAGAAGCGCACAGAAGTCCGTCAGCTGCTCCTTCTTCGGCAGCTGCCCGAAAAGCAGCAGATAAACTATTTCCTCAAAGCCGAAGCGACCGTCCTTTATAAAGCCCGCAACCAGCTGCTCAACATCATAGCCTCTGTAATAAAGCTTGCCGCGGCAGGGAACCTCCTCACCGTTCACTGTTTTTTTGGAAACTATTTCGGATATTTCGGTAAGCCCCGTAAGCACGCCCTTACCGTTTAAATCGCGCAGCCCCCTGTTTACCTTATGTTCGATGTACAGCTGCGGTTCGATCCTGCAATTGCCTGTGCAAAGCTCGGAGTAGTTGAGTATCTCGGGCGTTATGTCGTTTCCCGAGTAGCCGTTATTTCCGTTCATACCATCACTTCCTTAATTCTTATTTGATATGTTTATTTTACTATAAAAACCTAAAATAAATTTTAACTGCGTGTTAATTTTGAAGCCGCCGTGCGCGATTTATCTTGATTTTCGGGCTGTACGACGCTATAATTAAAACGGATTTAATTGTGCTGTCGGCACAGGGGGATGATTTGGTGATAAAGGAAAAGCTTTTAAATGTATTTCTGGAGGAAAATACGCTTTCGGCGCTGACAAAGGCGGTGAGCACCGAGCTTGAATGTCCTGTGATTGTGGCGGATGACGCTTATCACATCGCCGCAAGCTGTGCTGCGGGCGAATATGACGACCCTGTATACCGTGTGGCGGTAAGCCACGGCGAGCTTGCCCTTGAGGATTGCGCCGCAATTTCGGCGCACTGCGGGGAGGACGATTTCAGCGTTGAGATGAACGGCAGAAAATACCGCGTTATTCAGCTTGAAAGCCGCGGCACGGTACATGGATATATGCTTATGCTTTATGTGCCGAAAGTATGCCCTTTCAGCGATGATGAAATACACTTCATATCCGCGCTTGTTTCAAAGCAGCTGTTTTTTGAACGCAGGCAGACTGCGGACGGAACAGCCGAGGAAATACTTTCGGCGCTTTTTGACGGAGAATTTTCCGATGAGGATCATTTTAAAATCCGCGCGCAAGCTACCTATCTTTCAAATTTCAACCCCGAGCGGCTTGCGCTGATAGACCTGCGGCACTGCACTCCCGCAGCCGCCGCGTTTTTACAAGCTCAGATGGCAAGCGAATTTCACGCATCTCACCCGTTTGTGTATAAGGATAAAACAATAATGTTTTTGCACGGCGATCACAGTATGAAAAGGCTGTCTGAGGCGGCAGAGCAAAACGGAATCGAAATAGCGGTCTCGGCACGGCTGAACGGCATTTTTTCCGCGGCGCGCCTGTATCGGGAGACGCTTGAAGCGCTTGATTATCTTAACGAAAAGGGGAAAAGCGGTTTGTCGGTCTTTGCGGAGGATTATGCACAGCTTCTGTTTTTGCGTTCGGCACTGCGAAAGGGAACCGTGTTTGACAGCCGCGTTTCGGAAATGGCTGAATACGACAGAGTCAACTCTGGCGAGCTGTGCCTTACGCTTTATACATATCTTTGCTGCGGTCATTCACTTAAGGAGACCTGCGAGCGGCTTTACACCCATAAAAACACCGTGCTTTACAGGATTCGGCGCATAAAGGAAAATTTCGGGATAGATACGGATAACCCGGACCTTTGCTTCGGGTTTCTTGCGCAGGCGGCGCTTGAGCTTGTAAAATCGGGGCAGGATGAGCTGTTTATAAGAAATGAGGCACATAATAATGCGGAGTGATTTACCGCATGCGGTTTATTTTATCGCGACCGCCTGTTTTCCAAGCTCGCAATACCTTTTTTCGGTAAGCTTTTTATCATATTTGACCGTTTTCCCGACGAACGGATCGTTGAGGTAGCAGTATTCGCCGTCGAAGCCGATAAGCAGCATGCAGTGCTCGTTTGCGGGCCAACTGAAGGTACTGCCGTCGCCGAGCGTCCATTTTTCCGCGGGGTAGACCTCCTGCATTGAAATCGAGACCCAAATTATCACCGGCACATTTTTTGAAACATATTTTTCGCACAGCTCATTAAGGGAAGAACCGGAGGCGCCGGCAACGGCACCGTCGTTTCCGATATACGCCTTAAGCGCCTTTTCTATTACGGGTGCAAAGCAGCCGTAGCTGCCGGCGGAGCGCGGCGAGCCTACAAAGCTTTCTTTGGGATCCGGACCGTAATTCACGCCGTTTATATTCTTGAATTCATTGCTTTGCGGCAGATATTCGTCAATAAAGCGTGAAGCGGATATATTATAGCCCGCATACCGCAGCGCCATAACGGTGCTTACGGTTTCGCAGCCGGTGGGATAATCGGGCAGCTGGGAAAAAACCGGAACATTTTTGATTATATGGCCCTCTGATGTCTTGATATCAGACGATTCCGATTCAGAGCCTGCCGTAGTTTTGACGGTTTGTTTGTCAATACCCGTAATATCGTAAAGCCCGAAGGAAAAGACTTCATCTTCACGGCATACGGTCAAAATACGGTTGTATTCATCTGCCGAGCAGTCGGTAAAGCAGCCCTTTGCGGTAATTTCGCGAAGGGTGTTTGTATTTTTTTCGTAAATTCGCAGAATATCGGTGCTTTCACCCGAAAGCTTTGTTACAACTCCGAAGGGTATAACATTAATAGGTGTTTCATTCTTGCTGAGTCGCGTAAGCTTTTCGGTTTTTTCGGCATGCCTGCCATTAACATAAAAAAGCTGTGCGCCCGAAGCGAAGCCGATACCGCCGTCCTTTGTGACAAGCGAAAGGTCGGAAGAATCGAATGCGGTTATCAGCAGCTTCTTTTTAACGCCGACCGAAAGCATACAGCCGCTGCCGGAGCGGATGTAAAACGAGCCGTTTTCATAGCCTGCCGCTTCGACCTTTTCTATGAATTTCCCGGCAACATAGGTTTTGCCGCCCGAAAACTCATAAAGGCGTATTTCACGGGTCTCGGGGTCGGCATACATCAAATATTTGCCGTCGGAGCTTACATATGAAGCGGCAAAGAACTTGGCATCGGTCGGTATTTCGGTACGGAAGGTCTCTTCACCGTCAAACCCAAAAAAGCGGACGGATTTATTCCGTTCATCCACCGCAAAAAAACCGTTTTCAAGGCTGCCGGTGCTCCATGTGCCGTTTCCGAGCGCTACTCTTGCGGTCTCCTTTTGCTCTGCCAGTGAAAAAACCGACACGGAAATATCGGCGGTATCAAGCCCGGGATTTATGAAATCAATCTTCGCATAATCGCCGTTAAGCTCGACATTTGCGGTTTCCGCTTCGGCAGTCAGGCTGAATTCGGCGCTTCTGATTTTAGGCTTTTTACCGGGCGAGCAGGCGGTAAAGGATGTGCATATAATTGCCGCGCACAAAATGGACGGTATGATTTTATTAAATTTCATTGTCAACCTCAAATTAAACCAGCGTTAAGCCTATTATAGAACGGCAGCCACGATTTGTCAAATACGAGCTTTCGCTTTTAACCCATTGCCCCTTAGCGGAATATTATATAGAAGAGTTATTACACACAGGGGGACATATACTATGGGTCTTACCAAAAGCTCGGTCGGGGTCGGCGCGGTCGATTCGGGCCTTGAAATAAAAAAACAGTCCGAAACGGACAAAATAATAGCCCTTGCGGGCAACCCGAATGTCGGTAAAAGCACTGTTTTTAATGCGCTTACGGGGCTTAATCAGCATACCGGCAACTGGCCGGGGAAAACCGTAAGGAGCGCGCAGGGCTTTTGCCGAACAAGGAAGCGGGGCTATGTTTTGGTGGATATTCCCGGAACATATTCGCTTATGGCACATTCGGCAGAGGAGGAGGTCGCACGGAATTTCATCTGCTTCGGCGAGCCGGACGCGGTGGTCGTGGTGTGCGACGCCACAAGCCTTGAAAGAAACTTAAACCTTGTTTTGCAAACTATCGAGATTTCAAAAAGCGTTACAGTCTGCGTGAATTTAATGGACGAGGCAAAAAAACGCGGCATCGAAATCGATTTGAAAGGGCTGTCGGAATTGCTCGGCGTTCCTGTAGTGGGCACGGCGGCACGCAATAAAAAAACTCTTTCGGATCTGACGAACGCACTCGACGGCATTACGGCGGCGGGCACACGCGGCTTTCGGGTGCGTTACCCCGAGCCTGTGGAAAAGGCGATTGCCGCAATCATGCCCGAAGCCGAAAGACTGTCATGCGGCAGACTTGACAGCCGCTGGCTTTCTTTAAGGCTGCTTGACCGCGACCCGTCGCTCATAAAGGAGATAAACGCTTATTTCGGTGAGGACTTTTTAAAAAGCCCCGCGCTTTTCTCAGCTGTAAAAAACGCGGAGGGCATACTTTGCGAAAACGGCATAACGCATAATGAGCTTAAGGATATTACGGTTTCGGCGCTGATGTCTGCGGCAGAGGAGATTGCGGCGGCGACAGTTAAATACAAAAAGGAAAAATACAGCCTGCGCGACAGAAGACTTGATAAGATATTCACCGGAAAATTCACGGCGCTTCCCGTAACGGCGGCGCTGCTTGCCGTTATTTTTTGGCTGACTATTGTAGGCGCCAACTATCCGTCCGAGCTTTTGTCTTCGTTTTTTTCCTATTTGGAGGGTAAGCTGTTGTATGGACTTACCTCCATAGGCATACCGAATGCCGTGAAAAACGCCGTTGTTTTCGGAATATGGCGGGTTACGGCAACCGTGGTTTCGGTAATGCTGCCGCCTATGGCGATATTTTTTCCTTTTTTCACTCTGCTTGAGGATTCGGGCTATCTGCCGCGCATAGCCTATAATTCGGATAAGCCCTTTAAGCGCTGCGGCTCATGCGGAAAGCAGGCGCTTACCGTTTGCATGGGCTTCGGCTGCAATGCGGCGGGGGTTGTGGGCTGCAGGATAATAGATTCACCGAGGGAACGGCTGCTTGCGATGCTTACAAATAATTTCGTTCCCTGCAACGGCAGATTTCCCATGCTTATATCGGTTATAACAATGTTTTTTATAGGCGTATCGGGCGGAGGGTCTTCTTTTCTTGCGGCAATTTTTTTAACTTCATTTATAATTTTAAGCATAGGCGTTTCCATGGCTTTGACAAAAATACTTTCAAAAACCGTTTTAAAGGGGCTTCCGTCCTCGTATACTCTGGAGCTGCCGCCCTACAGAAGACCGCAGATAGGCAGGGTAATAGTCCGCTCGGTTTTTGACCGCACCCTCTTTGTTTTGGGGCGTGCCGTCGCCGTTGCCGCACCTGCGGGACTTATAATTTGGCTTGCGGCGAATATAAGCATAAACGGAGCGAATGTTTTAAGCGTCTGCGCAGCGTTGCTTGACCCCATAGGCAAAATAATGGGGCTTGACGGGGTGATACTGCTTGCCTTTATCCTGGGCTTTCCCGCCAACGAAACGGTGATACCCATAATAATCATGACCTATGCCGCGAGCGGTACGATCGGCGGTGCGGGCAATTTATCGGAAACCCTTGCTCTTTTCTTATCAAACGGCTGGAGCGTTCGCACGGCGGTCTGCTTTATAATTTTCACACTTATGCATTGGCCATGCTCAACGACCCTGCTTACGATAAAAAAGGAGACCGGCAGCCTTAAATGGACGGTGCTGGCGTTTCTGCTGCCCACCGCCGCAGGTGTGCTTTTGTGTATTGCGGCAAATCTTATTTTTAAGCTTTTGTAGAAGGATTACTCACCCATATTAAGAAATAAAAGTTTCTGCACAAACCATCGGCTCCCTTGTGTAAAGGGTGACTCCTCACAGTGTGAGGAGATGTCACGAAGTGACAGAGGAGACCGCCGCAGTCGGCGGCTCCTGCGGAGCAGGTGAGGGATTGTTAGTGACTAAAGTCTATTTATAAACTAAAGATTAGATATGCTAAACATAGTTTACATCGGTTTCCTAATCAATCTAAAATATGTAACAACCCCTCCGTCAGCCATACGGCTGCCACCGTCTCGGCTGCCGCCTCGGTCGGTGCTTCTGCTTTCGCAGAGGTGTCCGCCGGACACCCGCACCCCTTACACAGGGGAGGCTATTTTTGGTGCATGACACCGTCTCGGTTTCCACCTCGGTCGGTGCTTCTGCTTTGCATAGGTGTCCGCCGGACACCCGCACCCCAAATACCGGGGAGGCAACGATTTGCACAAACCATCGGCTCCCTTGTGTAAAGGGAGCTGCCGCGGATAGCGGCTGAGGGATTGTTACAGACAGCGGATTTTTATTCTTTGCACGGATTTATAATGCGTTTATTTGTTTTTACGGCATAATTATAAGCAATTTCAGTGCCGCTTTTGCGTGATTTCGGGGCGGCGGCTTTATCAAAATAAATAATACAGAATTCACTTTTATCTATCATTTCGCAGTTACGCTCTATATACACCGATTTTCCTGAATTTAACAGCTTTTCTGGATAGTAAGTGTATTCGTATCTTTCTGAAAGATATTCCTTATAGCTGTTGTCTGTGTAGGGGTATTCCGCCCGCACATAGACACGCTTTATGTGAGGAAATTTTTCTTTGATTTTTGTGACAATCTCATAGCATATGTCGTTAAATCGGCTTTTGCTGCCGAAAAGAAAGGTATCGACATTTTCTGCCTTAATCAGGTTTTCAACGGCGCTGCTTAACCTTAATCTTAAATCTTTCGTATCCTTTGTTTCTCTATGACCTATAAAACAGCAGGTATTTTCTTTTGCCATACGCTTCACCTTAAAACTATTATTATTCAATCATTATACATTATTATTGACTTAAAGTAAATAAATCTGCAGTTGTATGTGATAATAATTCTTTTTCTTTTTCGGTAAAATATATATGTGCAAAGGAAAAGAGGAATTAAAATGAAAACAGACTTTCCCGAAAAATATATAACGCTCGGTTTGAAAATTGCCTATTACAGAAGAAAAGCGGGTTATACACAGGAATATTTGGCAGAGCTTATAGGAAAAAGCGTAAGCTTTATCGGGCAAGTAGAGGGAACGGGTACGGTTTGCGGTATTTCTTTGGAAACGCTGTTTAAGATTTCAAAGGTATTAAATGTACCGCCTTCAAAGCTCTTGGAAGAGGATTAATAATCTTAACGCATGAAAATATAAACGGATAATAAAAGCACCCCTGCTGCTGTCGTTCGGTTTGACAGCGGCGGGGGTGTAATGCTTTATGCTTATTTCATGCCTGCTGAACAATTCAAAAGTACCTTAACCCGAGCATGTCGGTGTAAACTTTTGAATTGTTCAGGTGCAAGGTTTTTGCGCAATTTTGCGAAAAAACCTTGCACTTTAAAAAGAATCACATTTTGATTCTTTTTAAAATCAGGCGACAATCAATGGATTCTGACGGTCAAAATAAAGGTTTTGACCCATAAAATCGAGATTTTAACTCGATTTTATATAATTGCATTTGCTAATGCAATTATTCAGTAGACATTATTTCAGCTTTGACAGCCTTGAGGTATTGACTATTGCGATAAGCTCCGTAGTCTTATCGAGCAATTCATCGGGGCTTACGGGTGCGGTTATTTTTCCGTTTTTGCGGAAGGCGACCACATTGACCGAATATTTTTTACGGAGATTAAGCTCCCTAAGGCTTTTTCCGACCCATTCGTCCCGCGCGTTAAGCTCCACCAGCGATAAATCGTCGGAAAGGGTCAATACATCGATGAATCCCGAGGTCAGCAGATTTTTGGCAAGGCGTGTGCCCGATTCGCTTTCGGGGAATACCACCTTATCCGCACCGACCCGCTTCATAATTTTACGGTGAGTTTCGTTTGCGCATTTTGCAATCACGGTTTTAACGCCCTTTTCCTTACAAAGCGTTATTGCGAGAATGCTTTCCTCAAGGTTGCTTGCCATTGCAACGATCACAACATCCGCGTTTGAAATTCCGAGCTCCGAAATAACCTCAGGGTCTGTTACATCGGCGCATTTGCAAATAGGCAGATATGCCGCCGCGTCCTGAACGATTTGTTCGTTATTATCTACGGCAATTACATCCGTACCGTTTTTTACAAGCTCCTTTGCAACGGCTGCGCCGTATCTGCCCAGACCCAAAACAGCATAAGTTTTTTTCTGCATACCGAATTCTCCTTTAGATTATACAATACAATCGGATACCCTGCTTGTATTGACTATCCTATACTTATTTCTTCCGTAGGATTTTTAATAATATTTCGGCTCGGATTTTTTCCGCCGAAGGCAATAGCCATGGATATAGGCCCGACCCTGCCGAAATACATTGTTAAAATTATAATTATTTTCCCGACATTATTAAGCGTTCCGGTCAGGCCGCGCGAAAGCCCCACGGTTGCGGTCGCACTGACCGTTTCATACAGAATATCAAGCGCGGGGGCATCGGTTACGGCAGAGACCAGCAGGGTGGATACAAGTATTACAGAGAAGGACATTACGGCAACGGCAACCGCCTTGTAAACCGCTTGCTTTGAGATCGTTCTGCCGAAAAGCGACACGCTGGTTTTCCCGCCTATCATGGAAACGGTGATGGATAAAAGCACCGCCGCCGTCACGGTTTTAATTCCGCCTGCGGTGCCTACAGGAGATCCGCCTATGAACATAAGCAGTATGGAGAGGAGTGCGGTCGGGTTTGTCAGATCTTCCTGCGGCACTCCCGCAAATCCAGCCGTTCTGGTTGTCACCGATTGAAAAAACGAGGCCTGAATTTTTTCTCCGAGCGGCAAATTCGCTATTGTAAGCGGATTGTTATATTCAAAAAAGAGGGTCAGTCCCGTGCCGGTAATAAGCAGGACTGCTGTGGAAATAAGGACGATTTTACTGTGCAGGGTGAGACTTTTAAAAAATCTGCCACCGTTTTGCCTTCGGTTTTTTATCACGCGCGCCGCGTCCCACCAAACTATATAGCCGAGTCCGCCGAGAATAATAAGCACTGCGGTGGTTGCGGTTATGAGCGCGTTTCCCGAATAATCGCAAAGGCTGTTATCGCCTATAATATCCATACCCGCATTGCAAAATGCCGATACCGAATTGAAGATCGAAATCCAAATTCCCTTCGCGCCGAACTGCGGCACAAACACGAGCGTATAAAAGCATGCGCCGATTCCTTCGACCGTGAGTGTTCCCACAAGCACCTTTTTAACGAAGGTCACAATTCCCGAAAGGGTATTGAGGTTAAAGGCGTCCTGAATCAGCAGGCGGTCGGAAATATCGATTTTTCGGTTAAACAGGAGCATCACGGCGGTCATAAAGGTGATTATGCCGAGTCCTCCTATTTGAATCAAGAGCAGAATTACAATTTGTCCGAATACACTCCACGAGGCTGCCGTGCCGACGGTGACAAGCCCCGTGACGCATGTGGCAGTGGCTGCGGTGAAAAGCGCGTCAATATACGGCAGGGCACGCCCATTCGATGAGCTTATCGGCAGAGAGAGCAAAACGCTGCCTATCAGTATAACGCACAAAAAGCTTAAAAGTATAATTTGTGTTGTGGATAAATAAGGCTTTCTTTGACTTTTCATTTTCAGCACCCGCAAAAGGCGTATTTACACCTGCATTTTATGAATAGTATAGCATTTTAAAGACCAAATAGCAAGCATTCAAAAACAAAATGCGGCAAAAAGTCCCGAATTTAAAAATAATGCTTTTATTTATTCTGAAAATATGGTAAAATAATATCGATATGTCGATAACCCCTAAATTCTATTTTTGCGGCGTGAACGCCGCATTTAAGTTTTTCCGCTGACATGTGCGGCGGAAAAACACCTTGTAAGCGAAAAAACGCTTATTCAGCGTTTTTTCAAGAACACTGGGGTGGTATTGGCGGGGATAGAGCGCAGTCAAAAATCCTTGATTTTTGCGAACGGCATTCCCGTCCAAGAGCGTGGCGATTTTTCGACACGCTCAAAATAATATGAATACTGTTTCGGAGTGAGATTATGAACTGGACTGAAATAACCGTAAGCGTGCCGCTTGAGTATACCGATACCGCCGCGGCGATAGCCAATATGACCGTGCCGTACGGCATTTATATTGAGGATTACTCCGATTTGGAGCAAGAGGCGGAGGAAATAGCCCACATTGATCTGATTGATGAGGAGCTTGTTAAAAGGGACAGGACGAAATCAATCATTCATATTTATATTTCCGAGTGCGATAATGCCGAGGAAAGCCTTGCTTTTTTAAAGGAAAGACTCACGGCTGAAAAAATACCGTTTGACGCGGGCGCCTCAGGTGTGAAGGACAGCGACTGGAACGAAAACTGGAAAAAATATTTTCACGCGACCGAAATAGGGAAAAGGCTTGCCATAGTGCCGAGCTGGGAAAGCTATGATAATGTATCCGGCAGAAAAATTCTTCACATAGACCCCGGCGCTGCATTCGGAACGGGTACGCATGCCACAACCTCGCTTTGCCTTGCGATGCTCGAAAATTATGTGACAGACGGCTCGAAAATGCTCGATATCGGCTGCGGCAGCGGAATACTGTCCATTGCAGCGGTGCTGCTGGGCGCGGAAAGCGCAGTCGGGGTGGATATTGACGCACAGTCGGTAAAAACGGCGCGCGAAAACGCAGAGCTAAACAGCCAAAGCGGCAAGACCGAATATATCGTAGGCGATCTGGCGGATAAGGTGAGCGGAAAATTCGATGTCGTCTGCGCAAATATTGTGGCAGATGTGGTTATAAGGCTGCTTGAAAGCGTTCGTGATTATATGGCGGAGAACGCCGTTCTGCTGGTTTCGGGAATTATAGACGCGCGCGAGCAGGATGTGCTGCTTGCCGCCGAAAAGCACGGCTTTACGGTTAAGGAAAAGCAGTATAAGGATAATTGGTGCGCATTTGCGCTTATATAGCACCTTCGGCTCGCTCCTCGGGGGGAGCCGAGAACAAAAACGATTTATAGACATTCTTACGAAAACGGAGGAAAACCGATGCTGGAATTTGAACAGCTAAAGCTCCGCCTGGAAAGCAGCGAGGGCGAGCTGCGCGATTTGAAGGACGCGCTGGGCTATGAGCATTTGAAAAACGAAATTGAGGAATTGGAGGCAAAGACCGCCGCTCCCGGCTTTTGGGATGACGCCGAAAGCTCGCAGAAGATACTGCAGAAGACCGGCAAGCTCAAAAACACGGTCGAGACCTATGAAAAGCTTTGCTCCTCCTACGATGATTTGCTGGTGCTTATAGAAATGGGCGATGAGGAAGAGGATCTGTCGCTGGTCGGCGAGATCACTGAGAATCTTGAGGAATTTGAAAAGGGACTGGGCGCACTCCGTCTGCAGACCCTGCTTACAGGCGAGTACGATAATAATAACGCGATTTTGACCTTTCACGCGGGAGCGGGAGGAACCGAGGCTATGGACTGGGTTTCCATGCTTGTACGCATGTATACGCGCTGGAGCGAGCGCCATGGCTTTAAGGTGCAGCTGCTCGACTTTTTGGACGGTGACGAAGCGGGACTTAAAAGCGCGGTAATGCTTATAGAGGGGGATAACGCTTACGGCTATTTAAAGAGCGAATCGGGCGTGCACCGCCTTGTGCGCGTGTCGCCTTTCGACGCGTCGGGCAGGCGGCACACTTCATTTGCCTCGCTTGAGGTAATGCCGGAGATCGGCGACGATAACGACATCGAAATACGCGAAGAAGATATTAAAATGGATGTTTTCCGCTCGTCGGGCGCGGGCGGTCAGCACATAAACAAGACCTCCTCAGCGGTTCGCTTAACCCATATTCCCACGGGAATAGTGGTTGCCTGCCAAAACGAGCGCAGCCAGTTCCAAAACCGCGACCAGGCAATGAAAATGCTCAAATCGAAGCTGCTTGAAATAAAGGAGCGCGAGCACCTTGAAAAGATTGAGGATATAAAGGGCGTTCAAAAGGAGATTGCCTGGGGCTCGCAGATACGGTCGTATGTGTTTATGCCGTACACCATGGCAAAGGATCACAGAACGGGTTTTGAATCGGGCAATATAAACGCGGTTATGGACGGAGATCTGGACGGCTTTATAAACGCCTATTTAAAGGCGGCCTCAAAGGGCGAATTACAGAAAAATTAGGAGCGGAATATGAAAAGATTAATATGTTTTTTAATGGTAACCGCGACCGTTTTAGGTCTCACGGGCTGCGGCAAAAAAGCCAAAAGGCAGCTTTATAACGATAAGCTTTCAAAGTATATAACCCTTGCGGATTACAAGGGCTTAAAGGTTGATACAAAATCGGACGAATTCAAGAAATATTACGATAACATGATTTCCTCGGATGTATCGTCAAACAATCTGTATGTCAAAAAAACCGAGGGTACGGTTGCAAACGGCGATACCGCGAACATAGATTATACCGGCAAAAAGGACGGAGTCGCCTTTGACGGCGGCACGGCTGCTGGCTACGATTTAACAATCGGATCAAATTCCTTTATAGACGGCTTTGAAAGCGGACTTATCGGCAAAAAGATAGGCGATACGGTGGATCTTAACCTTAAATTCCCCGAAAACTACTCCTCGACAGAGCTTGCGGGCAAGGCGGTTGTTTTTACGGTTAAAATAAATTATGTTAAAACCGATGAGGAAAGAAAACCCGAGGATTATTATTCGGAGCTCGGCTTTAAATCGCTCGATGAATACACAGCCGATGTGACCGAGCGGGCGGTGAAAAGCTATCTTTTCGACACGGTTAAAAAGGATTCAAAAATCAAGGAATATCCGCAGACGGAAATCGACACGATATACGGCTCATATAAAAATATGGTGGAGCAGAATCTGAAGAGCAGCTACGGCGTTGACCTTGCGACATACCTCACCTCTAACAATATGACCGAGGATTCCTTCAAGGAGGATATGGTGACCAATAAGATCAAGCCCGCAATGGATGAGCAGATGGTGGCATATTCCATACTCGATAACGAAAAGCTTGGGCTCAAGGATGAGGAAGTCAGCAAAAAGATTGACGAGACGGTTAAGAGCATAAACAATTCGCAGGTATCCGCAGATACGGTTAAAAGCTATTACGGCGAGTATTATTTTGAGTATATGACCGTAAGCGAAAAGGTTGCCGATTTTCTTTACAAAAACGCGAAAATTTCTTAAATGCTGTATGAAATAATAAATATTCGCAATATACCCGATGAAGAATACCGCACAGCAGCCGCGCTGCAACCATATGAGCTTAAAAAAAGACTTGAAAATTGCAAAGATGCCGATATAAAGCGCACGCTTGCGGGCAGGATACTGCTTTTTAAAATGATAAAGCGGCTTTACGGAAGGGATTCGTTTGAAATCAAATATAATCCTAACGGCAAGCCGCTTTGCGATTTTTGCTTCTTCGGCATTTCCCATTCGGGTGATTTTGCGGCGGCTGCCGTTTCGGATAAACCGATAGGCATTGATATTCAAGTGCCGCTCGGCTTTAAAAAGCGCGAAAAATATATGCTTTTTTCTCCCGAGGAATGCGGCTTTGTGAACGCTGCGGATTCCGAAAACCGATTCTTCACCCTTTGGACGATGAAAGAGGCGTATATAAAGGCGGAGGGCGGCGTTCTTTCGGACGCGGCGGGATTATCGCTTGTAGGCAGCGGGCGGCTTGAAGCGAAGCTTTTGGGATATCACTTTGAAACCGAAAAAACGGATTCGTATTATTTGACGGTGTGTTATAAATAATTATGAAAATAGGAAGCATTGAAATTAAAGGCTATGCGGCTTTAGCGCCGATGGCGGGCGTTGCCGACCGTGCAATGCGCGAGCTTTGCAGATTTTACGGCGCGGCATTTACCGTGGGCGAGCTTACAAGCTCGCGCGGGATTGTGCTGAACGATAAAAAATCGGCGGCGCTGCTTACCGCGTCGGATAAGGAGCGGCCGTTCGGTTCGCAGCTTTTCGGCAACAGCCCCGAAATAATGGCGGAGGCGGCAAGGGCTGCCTTGCGCTTTAATCCCGATTTTATTGATATAAATATGGGCTGTCCCGCACCGAAGGTAGCTTCAAACGGCGGAGGCAGCGCACTTATGAAGGAGCCGCTTTCAGCGGGTAAAATAGTGGCGGCGGTGGTGAAGGCAGTGAATATTCCCGTAACCGTGAAAATGCGGACGGGCTATGATAATGAGAACATAAACGCTGTGTATTTGGCGCAAATATGCGAAGACGCGGGAGCGGCGGCAATAACCGTTCACGGCAGAACCCGCCCGCAGATGTACGCCCCGGGAATAGATTATAAAACCATAGCCGAGGTTAAAAAAGCCGTAAAAATCCCCGTTATTGCAAACGGCGATGTAACGGGCGGCAAAAGTGCGGAATATATGTATTCGGCGACCGGGTGCGATATGGTGTCTGTCGGGCGGGCGGCAGAGGGTAATCCCTTTATTTTTGCGGAAATAAACGCGTATTTTGAAAAAAAGCCCTATCAAGAGCCGCCGCTTTTTAAGCGCCTTGAGGTGCTGAAAAAGCAGGTTGCGCTTATGAGCGAATATAAAGACCCGCATATAGCCATGCTTGAGGCGAGAAAGCACGCCGCTTGGTATATGCAGGGCTTGAACGGCGCTGCGGCATTAAGAAGACTGTGCGGAGAGATAAGCAGCATGGCGGATATTGAACGAATCTGCGAAAAAGCACTTGAACAGAATAAAGATATGTGATAGAATAATAAAGTTATACGGAAAGGAAGCGTTACAATGTCAGGACATTCCAAATGGAACAATATCAAGCGCAAAAAGGAGAAGACCGACGCCGCAAAAGCAAAGGTTTTCACCAAAATCGGCCGTGAAATTTCGGTTATTGTTAAAACCGGCGGCGCAAACCCCAATGAAAACAGCAAATTAAAGGACGCAATAGCAAAGGCTAAGGCGGCGAATGTGCCCAACGAAAATATTGAAAGAATAATTAAAAAAGCGGCGGGCGACGGCGAAGCCAACAACTATGAGGAACTGATATACGAGGGCTACGGCCCCTCGGGCGTGGCAGTGGTTGTTGAGACCCTTACCGATAACCGCAACAGGACTGCGGGCGAGATGCGCCATTATTTCGATAAATGCGGCGGAAATTTAGGGCAGAGCGGCTCGGTAATGTTTATGTTCGACCGCAAGGGCATTATTCAAATCGAGGCGGAAGGGCTCGATGAGGACACCGTTATGGAGGCGGCTCTTGAAGCGGGAGCGGACGACTTTAATTTCGACGGCGATGTTTTTGAAATCTCTACCGATCCGAACGAGCTCGGCACGGTTCGTGACGCGCTTGAAAAGGCGGGCTACAGCTTTTTATCCGCCGAGGTCGAATATGTTCCGCAGACTATGTCGACAATAGAGGACGAGGATACCGCGGCAAAAATGGAAAAGCTTATTGATATGCTTGAAGAAAACGACGATGTTCAGGCGGTATGGCACAACTGGGATATGCCCGAGGAATAAAAAATAAAGTCAACAAAGGAATAACAAAAGCACAGGTTTATTAATTTTTTCGCATTCTCCAAAAATAAATAAGGTGCGGTGAGACGAATGAAAAAATATTTAGCGATAATTCTTGCAATTTTGACCTTTGCGGCGGCATTTCCGCCGATAGTCGGCTCGGCTGCGGATGAGCCTGTTCCCGTGGAGATTTCGGCGCGCGCCGAGAAGGAGCTGATTGAAAATTTCGATCTTGTGCCGGGTTCGGACGGTAACGGAAACGAATATTATGATTATGATATAAATTACGCAAATCCCATGATAACCGTCAAATACAGCAATGGTACCGAAACAGAAAAATCCCTTTCGGATTGGCGGAATGAAGGAGCTGAGATTTACCAGCTGCCCATTTTTGCGGAGGGTGAAAATCTCTGGAAGGCGGGCAGTCATAAATATCTGCTTACCTATCTTCCCGTCAACCTTACCTGCTATATGGATGTCACCGTTGTCAAAAACCCGATTGACAGCATTTCCGCGGTTATAACGGGAAAAAATTCATTCTATGAAAATACGCACGGTTATATCAATAAGGATGAAAACGGCGAGGAATACTACTATTACTCTGCGGATTGGATAATGAGAGAAATATTCATGCCGACCCTGACCGTGAATTATAATGACGGCAGAGGCTCTGTAACGGTAAAGTATGGCGATTGGGACAGCTTTCAAGAGCAAACCGGCTATCATATAGAAATTTCCGATTCACAGTATACGAAGCATTGGACTCTCGGCGAAAATACCCTGACATTGAGCTGTTTGGGAATAGAGTGCGAGCTGCCGTTTACAATCAAGGAATTCCCGATAAAATCGATAAGCGCCGCCGCCACCGCAACGATTGCGGAGGGCGACACATACACTCGGCATATAACCTATGAAGACGGAAGCGAAATCAGCTATGAGTATTACGAGCCGGAGCTTACGCATCCCACAATAACGCTCACCTTGGCGGATAACACCACCGAGGTATACGAATGGGAAAATTATTATGAAATTTCCGAGAAATACGGATTACACCCCTATTTTGAAAGCGAGCAGAGCGCCGATGTCAAATGGGAAGCGGGCGTTCACACCGCGACGGTCTGCTTCGGCAATCTGACTGCGGATTTTGAGGTTGAGATCATCGGAAATCCGATTGAAAGCTTTTCCGTAATACCTACAAAGAAGCTTATAGAAAACATAAACGGTGTTAATGGAGAAGATGAAAACGGAAATTCATATTTTAATTACTATATTTTTGATACTCAACCTCGATACATTATAAAGCTTAAAAACGAGAATGAGCCGCGGATATATGAGTCTTGGCAGAGCTATCAAATTTATCAGGATTTCGGAACATCGGTTTCCATTATTGATAACCAGTCCTACAATAATCAGTTCAAATTGGGTAAAAACACTTTGGAAGCCAAATTTATGGGGCTTACAACAGATTATGTTTTTGAAATTACGGAAAATCCGATATCCGAGATTACGGTGAAGCCGAACGGTGCTTTGTATTTGGGCTGCAATAAAACCGTGGATATAAATAACAAAGAAATATATGACCTTTATTCAATCGAATATACCGTTACCGTTAAATACAAGGATAAAAGTACCGCAGTATACAGTTCACTTTCCGATTTGTACGCTGAAACCGGATATTCGCTCGTGTTTGATACGGATAATCAGATTGAAAGCCCATGGAATGAAGCCGGAATATATACTGTTAAGGCATCACTTTTGGGCATTGAAACAAGCTTTCAAATAGAAATGCGCGAGCCGCCTTATGTCGATATTCTGATAAGCGAGGTCGGCAATAAGCTTACAATTACCCTTACTCGCAACGACAATCAAAAAGAAGAATATTCGGTATTATCACTTGAAACAAACGGCGGAGACTTCGATATGCGCCTCGGCACCGTTATTACAGACAGCGAAAAGCTTTATAATGTGAAATTCCGTTACGATACAGAGCTTGTAGGCAGTGAAGACAACGGGATATATAAAGAAAATTTCGGAAAAGGTCTTTATATAGAGTATCTGAACCTTACGAGCAATAAAATCGATTCAAAATGGTTTGAAGCATATATGGAATTAGACAATATTGCTTTAGTCTATGCGAATATTGATTCCTACTCCGGTTTCAGAGGAAGAGTTACCGCCGACAGGCTTGACGATATGCTCCACCTTGCGGCATATATCGATCAGGATTTTACCATAGACTGCCTTCTTAACGGTAAGACCGTTCCGGGCGACAGCGATTATTTCAGCAATTATAAGGTTTCTGCGGAGGAGGCTGCGGCGCTTCTTGAAAAGCATTTCGGAACGGGCAGCGCGGATATTGCTCTTTCAAAGAACTATAATCCCGATGACAATACCGTCATAATTAAAAACAAAGCGCTTTTTGAGCTTAGTCACAGAGATATCTGCGTTTTCAATCCCGATAATAAGGAATGGACATACAGAAACGGAGCAATCACTATTACCCGCGGAGCCGAGGATACCTCCTTCAAGGCGGGCGTTACGGGCGATGTGGATCTTAACGGCAGCGTTGATGTTCTTGACCTTATAAAGCTCAAAAAGGCGGCTGCCGAGGCAAACACGGCTTATAATGCGTTTTACGATGTTGACGGCGACGGCAGTATAACAGCGGCGGATATCGCTTATATCAAGCTCTTTATGTTTGAAATTCCTGCAAGAGAAAAGGGCGATGTAAATGGCGACGGCTCTGTCGATAAGGCGGATACCGCAACGCTTATATTGCTTATCAACGGCAGAACCGAGGCAGAATATGCACCCTATGCCGATATAAACCGCGACGGATATATCAATGAAGAGGATATTTCGGCACTGGAGGCAATTATTAAAGAGGCTGTAAAGAAAAATACTTGACATACCGGTAAATATATGATATAATCTCACCTGTAAAGCTCTGAACTTTACAGGTGAGGTGCTTTTATGGAGAAAAATTTGCATATTTCCGCTTTGCTGGATGTTTACGGCGCGTTTTTGGGGGAAAAGCAGAGAAAGCTGACTGCTTATTATTATAATGACGATTTGTCGCTTTCCGAAATTGCCGAAAACGAGGGCATAACCCGCCAGGGCGTAAACGACCAGATAAAGCGTGCGGTTAAAAGCCTTAACGCGTTTGAAGAGGAATGTCGCTACTGCGAGCGCTTTGAGGAGCTGCGCGCCGTAGTCCCCGATTTAAAAGCGGGGGATAAAAAGGCGGCGGAAAAGGCTGCCGAAATTATAGAAAAGCTTTAGGAGTGTGTGTAAATGGCGTTTGATAATTTATCCGATAAGCTGTCCGGCGTGTTCAAGCGCCTGCGTTCTAAGGGAAAATTAAGCGAGGCGGACGTTAAAACCGCAATGCGTGAGGTGCGTTTGGCGCTTTTGGAGGCGGATGTTAACTATAAGGTTGCAAAGGACTTTACGAATGCCGTCACCGAAAAGTGCATAGGCGAAAATGTCATGGAAAGCCTTACCGCTCCGCAGATGGTCGTTAAGATCGTTAAGGAAGAGCTTACCGCCTTAATGGGCAGCGAGCAGGCAAGACTTAAAATATCAAATAAAATTCCCACCGTCATTATGATGTGCGGTCTTCAGGGTTCGGGTAAAACCACCCATTCCGCAAAGCTTGCGAAGTATTTAAAGGCACAGGGGCACAGACCGTTGCTTGTCGCCTGCGATATTTACCGTCCCGCGGCTATTGAACAGCTGAAGGTGGTAGGTAAGGCGGTTGATACCCCGGTATTTGAAATGGGGACCGAAAAGCCCGAAAAAACCGCGGTAAAGGCGGTATCCCATGCGAGAGATTACGGTTATGATTTCGTAATACTTGATACGGCGGGCAGACTTCATATAGACGACGAGCTTATGGCGGAGCTTAAGCGCATAACCGAGGCGGTTGAGGTCAATGACATACTGCTTGTTATAGACTCAATGGTCGGTCAGGACGCGGTAAACATTGCCAAGGCGTTTAACGATATCCTTGAAATCGACGGCGTTATTTTAACAAAGCTCGACGGCGATACCCGCGGCGGCGCGGCGCTCTCTGTAAGAGCGGTTACGGGCAAGCCGATAATGTTTACGGGCGTAGGCGAAAAGCTCGATGAGCTTGATGAATTCCACCCCGACAGAATGGCGTCACGAATACTCGGAATGGGTGATGTACTCTCACTTATAGAGCGCGTGGAAAGCGAAATGGATCAGAAAAAGGCGGAGGAGGCAGCAAGAAAGCTTGAAGAAAACCGCTTTGATATGAACGATCTTTTGGAGCAGTTCCGTCAGATAAAGAAAATGGGCTCTTTAAAGAACATACTTTCAATGCTGCCGGGAATGGATAAACAGCTGCGCGATGTTGATATTGACGACCGTCAGCTGCTCCGCATTGAGGCAATCATAAAGTCCATGACAAAAAAAGAGCGTGAAAAGCCCGATATTATAAACGCCTCCCGCCGCAGGCGAATAGCCGCGGGCTCGGGTATGAGGGTAGAGGATGTCAATAAGCTTTTGCGCCAGTACGAGCAGATGAAAAAGATGTTCAAGCAAATGAACACCAAGGGCGGCAAGCGCCGAATGATGCACAATATGCGAATATCCGGCAAGAACGGAACGGGTCTTTAGAATAGGTGTTGCTCCAAATAGGCTGAAACACATATTTTAAACATAGATATTATGAATACGGAGGTGTAATACCATGGCAGTAAAGATCAGACTTCGCCGCATGGGCGCAAAAAGGGCTCCCTTTTACCGCGTTGTTGTGGCTGATTCCAGATATCCGCGCGACGGCCGCTTTATCGAAGAGATAGGCACCTACGATCCCACAAAGGATCCGGCAGCCGTTAACATCGATGCCGAGAAGGCTAAAAAATGGATATCCAACGGAGCTCAGCCCACAGATACCGTAAAGGCGCTGCTTAAAAAGAACGGCGTTCTCTAATATTCTTGTGAGGTAGAACAATGAAAGAGCTTCTTATTTCCATTGCCTCGGGGCTTGTTGAAAAGCCCGAAGAGGTAAACGTTACTGTTGATGAGCCGAATGAGGAAGGCGTTACCGTTTATCATCTTCATGTTGCTGAAAATGATATGGGCCGCGTTATCGGCAAGCAGGGCAGAATTGCCAAGGCTATTCGTGTTGTAATGCGCGCCGCCGCCAACAGGGAAAACGGCAGAATATCGGTTGAAATAGACTGATTACCAAGGGGTCGGACAGCGCTTGTCCGGCTCTTTTTCTTTCGGAGGATTTATGATTAAAAAATATCTTGAAGCAGGTAAAATCGTAGGCACGCACGGGGTCAGAGGAATGGTCAGAATACAGCCGTGGGCCGATTCGGGCGAATTTTTGACGCGCTTTAAAAAGCTCTATCTTGATGAAAACGGTGAAAGCAGTGTGACCGTTTTAAAGGCGCAGCCGCACGGCGGCGTTGTAATTGCAGGCTTTAAAAATACCGAAACTATCGAGCAGGCAGAGAAGCTTCGCGGAAAAACGGTCTATATCGACCGTGAGGATGCTTGTCTCCCCGAGGGCAGATATTTCGTTGAAGATATAATAGGCTGCACCGCATATGACGCGGACAGCGAAAAAGAATACGGCAGGGTAACGGATGTTTCGGCTACCGGCGCTAACGATGTATGGCATATAACCAAAAACAATAAGGAATACCTGATTCCCGCGATAGACGAGGTTATAGTATCAGCCGAGCCTGAAAACGGGCGGGTTATTATTCGCCCGATGAAAGGAATATTTGACGATGAGGATTGATATTCTTACCCTTTTCCCCGAAATGTGCGAAACGGTTATGAGCGAAAGCATAATAGGCAGAGCGCGCAGAACCGAAAAGGTTGAAATAGTTTGCACGAATATACGCGATTTTGCGGGGAATAAGCACAATAAGGTGGACGATATGCCATACGGCGGCGGAATGGGAATGATAATGGCGGCAGACCCCATTTACAATTGCTACAAAAGCCTTGTTTCCGAAACCGAGGAAAAGCCGCGCGTTATATATATGTCGCCAAAGGGTGAAAAATTCACCCAGGAAAAGGCAAGGGAATTATCCCGTCTTGACCGCGTAATGCTGATTTGCGGGCATTACGAGGGGGTTGACGAGCGCGTTATTGAAGAAATAGTGGACGAGGAAATATCAATAGGCGATTATGTTTTGACAGGCGGCGAGCTGCCCGCGCTCACGGTGGCTGACGCAGTGTGCAGAATGTTGCCGGGCGTTTTATCGGATGATATCTGCTTTGAAGAGGAAAGCCATTTTTCGGGGCTGCTTGAATACCCGCAGTATACCCGCCCCGCCGTGTGGCACGAAAAGGAAGTGCCCGAGGTGCTGCTTTCGGGTAATCACGCAAAAATTGCCGAATGGCGCAGAATAAAATCGCTGCTTATAACAAAGGAGCGCCGCCCCGATATTTATAACCCCACCGCAGAAGATATAAAAATTCTTAAAAAGGCGGGATATAAGGAGGAAACCGAAATATGAAAATACTGATAATCCGCCACGGCGACCCCGATTATGAAATTGATTCGGTTACCGAAAAGGGCAAACGCGAGGTTATGCTTTTAAGAGACAGGCTTTTAAAGCAGAATATAGGCGATATTTACTGCTCGCCCTTAGGCAGAGCCAAAGCCACCGCCGAGCCTACATTGAAAGCCCTCGGCAAAACCGCCGAAATATGCGATTGGCTAAGGGAATTTGACGGGTATATAATCGACCCCGATACGGGCAACAAGCGTATTCCGTGGGATTTGCTGCCGCGCTACTGGACGGCGGAAAGCGACTATTACGATAATAAAAGGTGGCTTAAAACGCCGCTTATGCAAAGCGGAAACGTAATGGATAAATTTTATGCCGTTTGCTCGGGTATTGACGAAATAACAAAAAAGCACGGTTATGTGCGCGACGGTAATATTTATAAGGTGGAGCGCGAAAGCCGCGAGACGGTTGTGCTTTTCTGCCATTTCGGGGTTGAGTGCGTAATTCTTTCACACCTGCTCGGAATTTCGCCTGTGGTACTGTGGCATAACTTTTGCGCGCTGCCAAGCTCGGTTACTACCCTTGTAACCGAAGAACGCGAGCAGGGTGCGGCGGCTTTCCGTATGTGCGGCTTCGGGGATTTATCTCATTTATATGCAGGAGACGAAGAACCGTCCTTTCAGGCAAGATTTTGCGAGACCTACTCAAATTTTGAAGAACGGCACTGATTATGAAAAACGATGTAATTATTATAGGTGGCGGCGCTGCCGGGCTTTGCGCGGCGGTTGCGCTTAAAAAGCGTAATGACAATTTAAGCGTAAGACTTTTAGAGGCGCTGCCGCGCGTGGGCAAAAAACTTGCCGCAACGGGTAACGGCAGGTGCAACATAACAAATAAGAATATTGATATTTCCCGCTACCACGGCAAGCACCCCGATTTTGCCGAATATGCGCTTACCCGCTTTGACAGAGCGGTTTGCGAGGAATTTTTTAAGGAAATCGGCGTAGATTTTGTGTTTGAGGGGGATAAGGCTTACCCCGCGTCGCTCCAGGCGGCTTCGGTTGTTGATTGCCTGCGCTTTGCGGCGGAGGAACTGGGCGTTACGGTATGCACCGAAACGGCGGTTACGAATATTCAGGTTCAGGGCGGGCTTTACAAGGCAATAGCGGGGAATATGAGCTTTTTGGCAAAGAACATAATAATTGCGGCGGGACTGCTTTCGGGCGGCGAAAAATACGGCTGCACCGGCTCTGTTTTGCAGATTATGAAAAAAGCGGGGTTTGATACGGTGGAAACCCTGCCCGCAATTGTTCAGCTTAAAACCCCTACGGATATTGTAAAGCAGCTTAAAGGCATAAAAATCAACGCGGACGTTTCATTGCTCAAAGACGGAAAGGTAATGCGCAAAGAGTACGGCGAGGTGCTTTTCTGCGATTACGGGCTTTCGGGCCCGCCTATATTGCAGCTTTCAGGCACGGCGGAGAGAAACGGTGGCTGCGAAATATCGCTTGATATTATACCCGCTATAGATTTTTCCGCGCTTGAAGAGGAGCTTAATATAAGAGCCGAAAGGCTGAAAGGGCGCTGCCTTGACGAATTTTTTACGGGTATGCTTAATAAGCGGCTCGGGCAGATAATTGTAAAGAGCGCGGGTCTCGGCTTATCAAATTCAGTAGGTACTCTCACAAAGCAGGATATAAAGCGGATAACCGCGCTTTTAAAGGATATGCGCTTTAAAATTACGGGCACTACGGGCTTTGCCAATTCGCAGGTGACAGCGGGCGGGCTTGACACGGCGCAGTTTAATTGCAAAACAATGGAAAGCCACGATAATAAGGGGCTGTATGCCATAGGCGAGATACTGGATATTGACGGCGATTGCGGCGGCTTTAATTTGCAGTGGGCGTGGGCGAGTGCGCTTTGCGCCGCGGAAAATATTGCGGGAGCGAACAACAAATGCTGATAATAAATAGTGTAAAGCTGCCGCTTGATTACGATTTTTCCGATTTGACTTATGCGGCGGCAAAGGCGCTTAAAACCGACAGAAAAAATATTAAAAGTGCTTCGCTTTTCCGTAAATCGGTGGACGCGCGGCATAAAAACGACGTTCATTTTTGCTGCTCGCTGCTTGTTTCCACCGAAAATGACAAAAGGTTTGAAAAAAACGGCGCGCAGCTGTACTGTGAAAACGAGTACATTTGGCAAAAGGCGGGTAAATTAAGCACACGCCCCGTGGTTGCAGGGTTCGGCCCGGCGGGAATGTTTGCCGCCTTGGCGCTGGCGCGCGCGGGTATGCGCCCCTTGGTGCTTGAACGCGGGCAGGATGTTGATACCCGCATACGCGATGTTGAAAGCTTTTTTGCGGGCGGGGCTTTAAATACCGAATCAAACGTTCAGTTCGGCGAGGGCGGCGCGGGAACCTTTTCGGACGGAAAGCTGAATACGGGAATAAAGGACAGCCGCTGCCGTGAAATATTAAAGGTATTCGTAAGCCACGGCGCGCCCGAAAAAATATTGACCGACGCAAAGCCGCATATCGGAACGGATATATTGTCGGGCGTGGTTAAAAGCATACGAAACGAAATAATAACGCTCGGCGGCGAGGTGCGTTTCGGTACGCGGCTTGATAAGATAAACCGCAAAAACGGCGGTATTTATTCAGTTACCACCGACGGCAATGAAATTACCTGCGATACTCTGATACTTGCAACGGGTCATTCAGCAAGGGACACCTTTAGTATGCTTATAAACGAGGAATTTGAGCTTATAAGAAAGCCGTTTTCGGTGGGGGTAAGAATAGAGCATTTGCAAAGCGATATAAACCGCGCCTTGTACGGCGATTTTGCTAACCACCCCGCGCTTGCGGCGGCGGATTACAAGCTCTCCGCCCACCCCGATAACAGGGGAGTATACACCTTTTGTATGTGTCCCGGGGGTGAGGTTATAAACGCTTCAAGCGAAGACGGCTGCGTTGCCGTAAACGGTATGAGCCGCAGCCGCCGCGACGGAGTAAACGCAAACAGCGCGCTTTTGGTAAGTGTGCTGCCCGAGGATATTGAGGGCGGCGGCGTTTTGGGCGGCTGCGAGTTTCAAAGAAAAATAGAGCAAGCGGCATATAATATTGCGGGCGGCGGCGTGCCTGTAAGCACGGTTGGGGCGTTTGTTTTCGGCGAAAAGACGGAATTTACGCGCGTTAAACCCACCGTAAAGCCAAAACCCGTTATATCCGATTTCGGCGGTATTTTCCCCGAATTTGTACTGTCGGGGCTTAAAAACGGAATTATGCTTTTTGACCGCAAAATAAAGGGCTTTGCCGATAAATCGGCGGTGCTTACCGCCCCCGAAACAAGGTCTTCTTCCCCTGTAAGAATAGTAAGGAACGAAGAGCTTTGCAGCGTTTCCTGCCGCGGCGTTTACCCCTGCGGCGAGGGAGCGGGATATGCCGGCGGAATAATGTCCGCCGCGGCGGACGGGCTTAAAACCGCCGAAAAAATAATAGAGAACAGCAACAGGTGACAAAATGGATATACTAAAAGCATTAACAGAGGAATTTTCGCTTAAACCCTTTCAGGTTGAAAACACGGTAAAGCTGATAGACGAGGGCAACACAATACCCTTTATCGCGCGCTACCGCAAGGAGGCTACGGGCTCGCTTGACGACCAGGTCTTGCGCGAGCTTGACGAAAGGCTTAAATACCTGCGCAATATGGACGAAACGCGGGAGAAGATAAAGGCATCGATAGAGGAGCAGGGTGCTTTGACGGAGGAAATATCCGCCGCAATAGATAGCGCAAAAACCCTTACCGAGCTTGACGATATTTACAGACCCTACAAGAAAAAGCGCAAAACGCGGGCAAGCGTCGCAAAGGAAAAAGGGCTTGAGCCCTTGGCAGAGCTGATTTATGAGCAACGCCCCGTGACACCTGAGCCGATAGCAATAGCCGCCGACTATATAAACGGGGAAAAGGGCGTTGAAACGGCGGAGGACGCGCTTGCGGGCGCTATGGATATAATTGCCGAGAAAATATCGGACGATGCGGACATAAGAAAGCGGCTGCGTTTTGTATGCTCGGTGCACGGCATTTTAAATGTTAAGGCGGCGGCAGAGGACGCCGGCGTTTACGAAATGTATAAGGATTATTCCGAATCGGTCGCTAAAATTCCAGACCACCGCGTGCTTGCGATAAACCGCGGCGAAAAAGAGGGGATTTTAAAGGTGTCGATTGAGCTTGACAGCGATAAAGCGATGTTTATTATAGGTAAAAATCATATAAAAGAGGGCTCGCCCGCCACCGAGACCGTGCGTGCGGCTGCAATCGATGCGTATAACCGACTTATTTTCCCATCTGTCGAAAGGGAAATAAGGGCGGCTTTAACCGAAAAGGCGAGTAATTCAGCCATTAAGGTATTTTCCACCAATCTTCGTCAGCTGCTTATGCAGCCGCCCGTTAAGGATAAGGTGACTATAGGGCTTGACCCCGGCTACAGAACAGGCTGCAAGGTGGCGGTTGTGGACGGCACGGGAAAGGTGCTTGATACGGGAGTTATATACCCCGTTCCGCCGAAAAACAAGGTTGAAGAAGCAAAGGCGATAATTAAGGCGCTTGTTAAAAAGCATGCCGTTCGGGTTTTTGCAATAGGCAACGGAACGGCGAGCCACGAAACCGAGGTTTTCGCCGCCGAGGTTATAAAAGAGCTGAACGACGGGCTTTCGTATATGGTAGTGTCCGAGGCGGGCGCGAGCGTTTATTCCGCCTCAAAGCTGGCGGCGGAGGAATTTCCCGATTACGATGTTTCCCTGCGCAGCGCCGTTTCCATTGCGCGAAGATTGCAGGATCCGTTAGCAGAGCTTGTTAAAATTGACCCCAAGGCTATAGGCGTTGGGCAGTATCAGCACGATATGCCGCCCGCGCAATTAGGCAGCGCGCTTGACGGCGTGGTGGAGGATTGCGTAAACTCCGTGGGGGTAGACCTTAATACCGCGTCTGCTCCGCTTTTATCCCGCGTGGCGGGTCTCGGCGCTGCGGTTGCAAAAAATATTGTGACCTACAGGGAAGAAAACGGCAAATTCACCTCGCGCGCGCAGCTTAAAAAGGTGCCGAAATTAGGGCCCAAAGCCTTTGAGCAATGCGCGGGATTTTTACGCATAACAGGCGGAAAACAGCCGCTTGATAACACGGGCGTTCACCCCGAAAGCTACGCGGCAGCCGAAAAGCTTTTGAAGCTGTGCGATTATTCGGAAAGCGATGTTAAAAACGGCAGCGCCGTTGGTTTAGCCGAAAAGGTAGAGGCAAAGGGCGCAGAGGAAACCGCGCGTGAGCTTGAAATAGGCGTGCCCACCCTTAACGATATTGTAAAGGAGCTTGAGCGCCCGGGCAGAGACCCGCGCGACGAGCTGCCCGCGCCTATGTTAAGGCAGGATATTATGTCTATGGAGGACCTGAAGCCCGGAATGGAATTAAAGGGCACGGTGCGCAATGTAATAGATTTCGGCGCGTTTATTGATATAGGCGTGCATCAGGACGGACTTGTGCACATATCACAGATAACAAACCGCTTTATAAAGCACCCCTCCGAGGTTTTAAAGGTCGGGGATGTGGTAAAGGTTTGGGTGCTTAGCGTTGATGTGCCGAAAAAACGAATATCCCTCACGATGAGAAAAGAGAAGTTGAACAATGAAGAAAAATAATTTAAAGGGAAGCTTAATTCTTTGCCTTACCGCCCTTATATGGGGCTTGGCTTTTGTGGCGCAATCGGACGGCGGTGAGCTTGTGCCCCCGCTTACCTTTAACGCGCTGCGTTCTTTAATAGCCGCGGCGGCGCTTTACATATTTTACAAGGTTACTTCCTTTAAAAAAGAAAAGCACTTTTTCCCGCAGGATAAAGCGCTTAAAAAACGGTATATTACGGCAGGCGCAGTTTGCGGCGCAATGCTTGCAATTTCGGTCAATTTTCAGCAGTTCGGAATAAGCGCATACCCCGCAGGCGCTGCGGCAGAGGCGCGCAGCGGGTTTATAACTGCGCTTTACGTTGTGTTTGTGCCGCTGCTTTCCTTCTTCTTCGGCAAAAAGGTAAGCCCTGTTATTTGGGCGAGCGTTGCCGTTGCGGTGGTAGGGTTTTATATGCTCTGCTTATCGGGCGGAATAAGCGGAATTTACACCGCCGATATACTGGTGTTTATTTGCGCGTTTTGCTTTGCGGGGCAGATTATATCGGTTGATAAATTTGTGGGGCTTACGGGCGGCGTAAAGCTTTCCGTAATGCAGTTTACCGTTGCGGGAGCTTTATCGGCTGTGTTCGCGGTAATTTTTGAGCGCCCGACGTTTGATAACATAATTGCTGCCGCCCCGCAAATACTCTATCTCGGCATAGTTTCAAGCGGCGTTGGCTATACCCTGCAAATTGTGGGGCAGAAGTACGCCGAGCCTTCGGTCGCTTCGCTTTCCATGAGCCTTGAAAGCGTGTTTGCGGCACTTGGTGGTTGGCTGATTTCGGGAAATACGCTCTCCGTCAGGGAATTTATCGGCTGTGCGCTTGTATTTGCGGCAATAGTCGTGGCGCAAATTCCCGAAATGACGGGAAAGACAAGGAAGCAGAGCGCTTCGCAGCAGTGAGCAGGCATTAATTTACAGAAGCCTTTTTAAACTCCGCAGAAAAGCCCGAGGAGGGATCCTCGGCGGAAATAGGCAGCCCGGTAGCGCCGAGATACAGGCGATATCTGCGGCTGCCGCTTTTGCTTTCGGTAAAGTATTTGTCGTTTTCAAGGCTCACTTCGCCTCCCTTAGTATCACGGAGAATCTCGTAAAGACAGGTGAAAGCCATGCCCTCGGGCATTTCGGAAAGCGAGGCATTGTAATTAAGCCCTGAATATTCGGCTGTTACGGCGTCTCCTTTAAAATGCAGCTTAAGTCCTGCAAGACCTTCGGGTGAGGTTATTTCAATATCGGTGTCGCCGTTTTTTGCGACCGATACCGCTCCCTCATAAAGCTCGTTGTAATATTGCACGGTGCAGGTAAAAGAAATTCCCCGCACCAAAGGGGTGACGGCACATTTTTGCCGACACCCCGAAAGGAACAGGGAAATAATAAGAATAAATTGAATAGGAAATAATTTTTTCAAGACGAGCTTCCTCTCTTTAAAGCTCCTCAATCAGATCCGTAGGCAGCATTGCGCGTTCACCGCGCTTTTCTGCCGCTTTATCGCCCGCCTCACCGTGAAGATAAACCGCCGCCTTTGCGGCGTTCGGCGGCTCAAGCCCCTGCGCCAGCAGGGAGACGATGATTCCGGCAAGCACATCTCCGCTGCCGCCGGTCGACATTCCGGGGTTGCCCGTAGTATTAAAGGTTATATTGCCGTTTTTATCGGCGATTATTGTATTTGCGCCCTTTAAAACCAAAATACAACCGTATTTCATTGCGAAATCGCGGGCGTATTTTACACGGTCATTTTCAATTTCCCGTGCGGTCACGCCGCACAGCCTTGCCATTTCACCGGGATGCGGGGTCAGAATAACCGGAGCTTTGCATTTCTTAATAATATCTATGCAGCAGGCTATCGTATTTATTCCGTCTGCGTCAACAACTATCGGTACGGCTGTGTTGAGAATAAGCTCACACACAAGCTTTTTTGTATCATCATCATTGCCGAGTCCGCAGCCCGCAAGCACGGCAGCAGCGCCGCGCAGAAGAGAGGGAATATCAATATTATCGGGACAGAGCCTACCCGATGCATTAGGCATTACAGGCACGCACACCGCCTCGGGAACGGAAACTGTGAAGGGAAGATAGATACTGTCACATAAAACTGCTTTTAAAATGCCGACCCCGCTTCTCAGCGCCCCTCTTGCCGCAAGCACGGCAGCGCCTGCAAAGCCGTAGCTGCCGCAAAAGGTAAGAGCCGTGCCGAAGGTACCCTTGTGGGAATTATGCCGCCGTTTTTCAAGGCTCGGTTTTTCTGTTGTTTTGTATTCGTATCCGCTTAGCACAACGCCTATATCCGCCACTGTCACCTCACCGCAGTAATCGGAGCCGGGCGGGAGCAGAAAGCAGGGCTTTAGTGCTATAAAGGTTACGGTCAGATCGGCAAGTATTGCTTTACCGGGCACCCTGCCGCTGTCGGTTATGACCCCGCTCGGAATATCCACCGATATGCGCGGGCAGGGCGCGGTATTTGAGGCATTTATGATTTTTTCAATCGTCTCGGTCGGCGCGCGGTTAAGCCCGATGCCGAAAAGCGCGTCTATTATAAGGTCGGATTTTCCGATATCGGTCTCATTACCGAAATCAACCGAATCAAGGCGGTTGTAATAATATTCCGCGTTTTCGGTCGAAGGAGCGCCCATCGGCATTATGACGGTGACAGCCGCTCCTTTTTTACTTAATATATCGGCTATCACAAAGCCGTCGCCGCCGTTGTTGCCTTTTCCGCAAAGAACGGTGATTTTTTTGCCGCTGACGGGAAAACGGCGCATGATAATATCCGCCGCCGATTTTCCCGCACGGTACATAAGCTCGCGAAAAGAGAAAGCGCCGCTGTTTACGGCATTTTTCTCCGAGCTTCTTATCAAAGCTTCAGTTAATACACGCATAGCGGCGCACCCCGTTTATTTAAAAGCACTGTTGGAAATGAATTTCGGCACAAATTTAACTATTGCGGAGCGAACTCGCTCATCGGGTGCAAAGACCAGATAGCTTGTACCCTTGCCCTCGGCTGCCGATACCATAAGGTACGCCCCGGGGTCATCCTGATTGCAGGTTATGAAAAGCTCCTTGGCGTTTACGCCGGAAAGCTGTGCGGGATTGAACTTTTCGATTCTCGAAACGGTGGCAAGCTCAAAGGAAAGAATTCTTTTTCTTGAGCTTTTGTTTATGATTTTATCAATATCCATCGTTCCGTTGGTTACAATATACTCATACTCCAAATTGAAACGGGTGCAGAGCTTGTACGCCCCGAAAAGCGCGCCTGCGGCGAGCAGCAGCGAGAATGTGCCCAAAAAAGGCATGAACATAATAAGCAAAAAGCAAACTATGAATGCGGCAAGCCAAATTCCGATTATTGCGGCAGCAGCCTTTCCGTTTTTTTTGACCGCAATTATCTGTTCAAAGAAAGTATCCATTGTTATATCTCCCCATATTATTTAATATAATACATTATACACCAAATCGTATTGTACTTGCAATATTTTTTGTTTTGTTATATAATAAATTTACCTTTTATTAACAAGTGAGGTATTTGTATGCGAATTAAAGACGGCTACAAGGTAGTAAATATGCACGGACAGAACACCGTGGTTTACGAAAAGGACGGCTCCGACGCTCTTGAAAACACAATTGTTTTAACCGAAACGGCAATGTTTTTATGGCATATGCTTGAAAATGGGAACCCCACAAAAAAGGACATGCTGAATGCGCTGCTCGATAATTTTGAAATATCGACCGTGTTGGCGCTCGGAGATATTGATGTATTCTTAAGGACTATGAAGGAAAACGGAATAATTGAAGAATAAAATGAGAAATAAAGAAAACAACGGCAGAGCCTTAAAATGGATATACTGCCGCATAAGGCGCTACATTCCGCTGACAGCCGCCGTGTCGGTTATTTCGGCGCTGTCGGCGCTCAGCTTTGTCGCGCTTGCGCTTATAACCAAAAGGGTTATGGACATCGCAACGGGGGATACATCGGGCAGTCTTTTGAAAAGCGGAATCCTGCTTTTTGCGGTAATTGCAATTCAGATCTTGCTGAGCGCGGCACAGTCGATTTTGAACGCCTACTCAAACGGAAAGCAGACGATTGCTTTCAGAAACTACCTTTTCGGCGTGCTTTGCCGCAAAAAATACGCGGATATAAGCGCATATCATTCGGGGGATATTCTCAACCGCTTCACCTCGGATATTGATACGGTAGTAACAAGCTCGGTTAACATAATACCAAATGTTGTCTCTATTGCGACCAAGATAGTCGCGGGAATAGGCACAATGCTTTTTATGAATCCGTATATTGCGGCGGCGGTGCTTTTGTGCGGAGTTACCTTTCCCGCAATCGGCAGGGCAATAAACAAAAGGTATAAATATATGCACAAGGAATGCCAAAGGACAGAGGGCAGAACACGCGCATTTTTACAGGAATGCTTTGAAAATATCGTGGTTATAAAGACCTTTATAAGCGAAGCACCGTTTATAAAAAAGCTTGACAGCTATATGGACGATAACTTCCGCCTTAAGATTAAGCGGACAAGCATATCGGTAATAGCAAATATCAGCCTTTATGCGCTTTTCACCGCCGGCTATTACGCCGTGCTTTTATGGGGTGCGGGCGGACTGTCGGGCGGCACACTTACATACGGCACGCTTATGGCGTTTTTACAGCTGATTTCCCAGCTTCGCGCGCCGCTGCAGAATGTATCTGGAATCCTGCCGCAGTACTATTCGGCTTTAGCATCGGCTGAACGCCTTATGGAGCTTGAGGGAGCTGCGGACGAGCCTTTCCCCGCAGCTGCGGAACGCCTTGAAAAAATCAAGGAGGATTTTCGCACGCTGGAAATAAAAAATCTTTTCTTCGGCTATGCGGGCGAGTCTGTTTTAAGGGACTTCGGATTTTGTGCAAAGCGCGGGAATATAACCGCGATAACGGGAGAATCCGGGAGTGGAAAAAGTACACTTTTCAAGCTTATATTGGGGCTTTACGAACCGCAGTCCGGCAGCATTGCGATAAACGGCGAAATACCGCTCGATGCGTCCCTGCGCGGACTTTTTGCCTATGTTCCGCAAGGGAATATGGTGCTTTCGGGTACGGTTAGGGAAAACATAACGATGAACAACCGCACGGTGACCGATGAGCAAATTGAGAGGGCTGCGCGCGCTGCCGAAATCTATGACTATATTACATCTCTGCCCGACGGCTTTGAAACGCATCTTGCGGAAAGGGGCGCAGGGCTGTCTGAAGGGCAGATTCAGCGAATATCTATTGCCCGAGCACTGCTGACAAACGCTCCTATCCTGCTGCTTGACGAAGCGACGAGCGCGCTCGATGAGGAGACCGAAACGAGGGTGCTGGCGAATATAAAGAGCATGACGGATAAAACCGTTCTTTTCATAACCCACCGAAATACAAGCCTCAAGGTCTGCGACAGAATAGCTCATGTGGAAGGCGTGCATTAATCGTAAAAATCGCTTTTCCCGTGTAAGGGGCGCGGGTGTCCGGTGTACACCTCTGCAAAGCAGAAGCACCGACAGAGGCGCCGCCGCTGACAGTGCCGTCCCATCTTTGTCGTTTCACGACACTTTCCCCAAACACCGGGGAGGCAGAGGTCTGTACAAACTATAATCTATCGTCTGATATCTAAATTCTAAAAATCAGTAAACCCCGCGGTAGTAAAGACCGCGGGTATATTTTTCGGGCGCGTTTCCTCCGCAGGTATATGCGTTAATTATCTTTTCCGCCTGTGCGGCGGTTTCATCGGTGAAATAAAGCGTTAAAAAGTCGAGCGCTTTAAGCTCACTCAGCCTGTCCGCAAGCCAAACGGGCACGGAATTCAACAGCTCCGAATGATTTTTTCTGCACTGAACGGGAAATACCGTTCCTTTGCGGTCGGTTATCGTGCTTTTTCCGTCGCATTCGCTGCAGCCTTTGCCGTTCCTTACCGGGCAGCACCTGTAAAGCATAAGCGGCAGCTTCCCGTAAGCGGCAATTCCTATCGGAACAGGGGATAAAAGCCGTGAAATATCGCTCAAAAGCATTTCATCGGAGAGGGTTATCTCGGCGGCTCCCATATTTTCCGCTTCCGCCGCGCTCGCCGAATTGTATATATTAAGCCCTGTGTCCGCAATAACCGCAAGACCGCAGTCCTTTGCAATCTTGACCGCTGCGATATTTCCGCAAAGCGCTTCTGTAAAGCCCTGATTTTTAAATAAATCAAGGCGGTTTTTAATATATTCCTCGTTTATGATTATTCGCGGCAGCTCTGCGACCGCAATGATTCCTTCGGGAATTTCCGGCGGGTCTTCCTCTATCGGGAAAATTATTTTGCTGATATTGTTGAGCCTATCCGGCAGCTGATATCGGGAGGAAAATCTGGCGTACAGCCTTTGCGGCTTTACGGCTGAATGGGACTTTTGCGCGGTAAAGCCGTGAATCGGCGGGCAGTCCCTGTCGGTTTTGCTGCGAGCTGAATCCAATTTTTCGGCGGCAGCTCTGCGGAGAGAATTAATTCCTGCGGCAGGTATGAACAGCCCGTCCTCGCAAATGACATCGATCTTTTCGGGCAAATACGGCGTTGAGCCGAATTTGTCAACCGCGGCTTTAATTCTTTCGGCGGTAATAGGTTTATTCTGCGCAGCTTGCGGTATTTCACCCTCGGCTGTTACGGTATGCTCGCCGTCGCTTAAGGTGAGGCGCAGCGGAGTATCGGCTTTCGCGGTCAAAGCAACCGAGATTTTAACGCTTTGCCGCTCTCCGCGGTAAAGCGAGTGCAGCGCCGAAAAAGCGGTGTCGGCGGCGGTGACATCCTCCTTTGTGCGGATGCCGAACATATCGCGGCCTAAATTTTCGGTATAATAGCCATCGGTAAAGCCCGAGCGTGAAAAAACATTTTTTAAAAGATCTTCAATATCCTTCGGAACGCAGCCCTTGTCTCGTGCGGCATATGCGGCGGCAGTGGCGGCGGCAACATATTCGGGGCGCTTCATCCGCCCTTCTGTTTTGAAGGATGTAACACCTATATCGCATAATTCCGACAGGTGATTCAGCAATGACAGATCCTTAAGGCTTAAATCGTGTCCGGTGCCGCCTTCAACGGAAAATGGGAGTCTGCACGGTCCTGCGCAAAGCCCGCGGTTGCCGCTGCGCGAGCCTAAATACGCCGAAAGCTTGCATTGTCCCGAGACGGACATGCATAAAGCACCGTGTACAAACACCTCGGTCTCGAGCTCTGCCTTTTCCGCCTCGCGGCAAAAAATTTTAAGCTGCGGTAATGACATTTCGCGTGCTGCGACCACCCGCTTAAAGCCTGCTTTTTTAAGATACGGCAAAGCTTTGGGGGACATGACCGACATCTGCGTGGAGGCATGAAGCGCAAGCCCCGGCACAGCTTTGCGGAGGATAGAGGCAAGCCCTATATCCTGAATTATAACGCCGTCAATACCGGCAAGATATGCACCGCGCGCAAGCTCGCACGCCGCGCCGAGCTCGGAATCCTTTATCAAAATATTTAAAGTGAGATATGCTTTAACTCCGCGGATATGGCAGTATTCGGCTACGGTCTTCAGCTCCTCCGCAGTGAAATTTTCCGCGTTTCTGCGGGCGGAAAAATCCTTTGCGCCGAGGTATACCGCGTCCGCTCCGCAGCGCACCGCCGCCTCAAGCATTTGAAAATTTCCCGCAGGTGATAGAATCTCGCCCTTTTTTTTGTTCATTTTATCGATCACACTCCCGCGCTCCGATTTTGCGGGAGCGCCATTACACTCTATAATATAACAAAACCGCGCAATTTTAAAGTTTTTTTTTAAATAATGCCTGCTGAACAATTCAAAAGTACCTTAACCCGAGCATGTCGGTGTAAACTTTTGAATTGTTCAGGTGCAAGGTTTTTGCGCAATTTTGCGAAAAAACCTTGCACTTTAAAAAGAATCACATTTTGATTCTTTTTAAAATCAGGCGACAATCAATGGAAACTGACGGTCAAAACAAAGGTTTTGACCCATAAAATCGAGATTTTAACCCGATTTTATATAATTGCATTTGCTAATGCAATTATTCAGTAGACATTAAATATGTCCTACAGCGGAAATCGGGCGAAAAAATTGCCTTTTTATTACATTTTCACTTGAAATTTTTGGGACACCGTGACATAATTCAACTGTAATGTAAAGTGGCGCGTCTGTATGACGGCTTCGGAGTTTATATCGGCAAACCTGTTCCTAAAAAAGCTATAGGTTTGCCGTTGCTTCGGGGTGTTTTGTAGCAAATGCTTAAAGAGGTTGAAAAATGCTTTACAAAAAGGATGTTAACGAAACGCGCAGGCGCGAGCTGATTAGCGCGGCAATAAAGGTCATCGCCGAAAACGGGCTTGAAAACACGGCGACCAATATGATTTGTGCCGAAAGCGGCATCAATGTGGCTTACATATACCGTTTCTTTGAAAGCAAGGAAGATTTGATAGCGAAATCGTTTGAGTATGTCGATGATGAGTTTTTGGGCGTGATACTTGAAAATTTTCCCGTTTTGAATTATTACAGCATAGATTTCGAAATGCGCTGCCGTGTGCTCTTTATGAAGTGTTGGAATTTTCTTATGACTCATAAGGAACAAACGGTGTTTTATGTGCGCTATTATTACTCCTCAAGCTTTCAAAAGTATGCCCGCACAGAGCATATGCGGCGCTACAAGGTGCTTTTGGAAAAAATGGAGACCGCCTTTCCCGAATCGACCGATGTCGACTCGGTCATGCACCATATTCTTGATACGCTTTTGGGCGAAGCCATGAAGCAGCTTAACAATCCGCGCGCGGGCAATGATGAAATTGCCGAGAGGAATTTCAAGCTCATTTTCAGCGTTATCAGGGCGTATATAAAAAGTGAAAAAATCAACAGCATCGATGCTGAGGGGGATGGCAATGAAAAATAAAAAAATTAAAATAACCATTATTTTGCTTTCGGTCTTGCTGTGCATAAGCATAGCGGCGCTGGCGGCCGTATTGATTCGCAAAGGTAAGGAGTCGGTCCCGGCAACGGTTTCCGTGCCGGACAACCTTATAACCTCAAGCAGCGAAAGCGGCTCATCGGGGGAGACGAAAACCGGTGAAAACGAATCATCCTCCGTTACGGCAGCCGCTTCCTCGGGGAACACCTCATCTGCTGTCAACAGAGAAAAAGCAATCGCCGAGGCACTGCGGCTTTATAAGAAAAATCCGCAGGAGAACGAGCCGTTTAAGGTCACCAATATGTTCCCGGGCGACAAGGAGACCAAATATTTCCGTGTCCGCGTTTCACATAACGGCACGGTGACCGTCCGCTATCATGCGGATGTGCGGCAGGGCAGCGAAAAGCTGGCGGAGGTGCTAAAGGTCAAAATAACGCTTCTCACCACCGGCGAGGAAATGTATGACGGACTTATGCGTGATATGCCTAAGAGCCTTTCGCATACGCTTAATTCAAACGGCGACGCGGAGAATGAGCTTTACTACGAAATCACCGCCTATCTTGAAACCGATACCGGCAACGAATATCAAAACAAGCAGCTGACAGCCGATTTCAAGTGGTGGGTCGAGGAAACCGGAAACCTTATTCCGCCGAAGACCGGGGATAGCTCCGCCGTTCTTCCGTGGGCTGCTGCCGCGGCTGTGTCGGGCTGCGTCATAATAGTTTTAATCGCCCGCAGGCGCAGGGAGGAAGAAGAAAATGCATAATTCAAAAACCGGTAAGAAGCTGACAGGCGGCATAATCACAATAATATTGCTTACCGTTTGCTTGGCAATCACCACCTTCGCTTTGGTTTTCGCAAGCGTTTCGGTGGATAACAATATTTTCAAAACCGGTGAAGTTAAAATCAATCTTAACGACGGCAAGCCTGTAATAAACGAACATGAGTTCATTTTCGAGCCGGGCATGACCGTTAAAAAGGATTTCTTCATCGAGAACGACAGTACATGGGATGTTTACTATAAAATATATCTCTCGGATGTTTCGGGCGGTCTTTCAAGCGTGCTTGATATTACCGTTTCCGACGGCGATAAGGTTCTTTATTCCGGCACGGCGGAGTCGCTTTCGCGCGAGGGCGTGAAGGCGGCGGACGATACGCTTAAAATTAATGAGCGAAAAACACTCACGGTTACATTCCGTTTCCCCGAGGAAAAGGGTAATGAAGCGCAGAACCTTGATTTGCAGTTTACAATGTGCGCCGACGGTGTTCAGACCAAGAATAACCCGGGCAAGCTTTTTAGTTAAAAAGGAGAGCTTCAAATGAAAGTATGGAATGTAATCAAGAGCGTGATAGTCTGGCTCATTGTGGCGCTTGCCGCCTGCATGATGATTTTCACGATAGTGTCTGTCGCAACCTTCGACCGTGCCGACCGTAATCTTTTCGGCTTCAAGGCGTTTATAGTGCTTTCCGATTCAATGAAAAAGACGGATTTCAACGCGGGCGATTTGGTGCTTGTAAAGGAGGTTGACCCCTCAACCCTTAAGGAGGGCGACATCATCGCCTACACCTCGCAGAACAGCTCAAACTACGGCGAGACCGTAACCCATAAAATCCGCCGCCTCACGACCGACGCAAACGGCGAGCCCGGCTTTGTAACCTACGGTACAACGACCGACACCGACGATGAGACCATAGTCACCTACCCTTATGTTTTGGGTAAATACAAATCGCATATTCCGAAGGTAGGAACATTTTTCCAGTTCCTTAAAACCACACCGGGATATATAGTCTGCATACTTATTCCCTTTATGCTTTTAATACTTACCGAGGGCATACGCTGCATACGCCTCTTCCGCACTTATAAGGCGGAGCAGCAGGCAGAGCTGCAGGCGGAGAGGGATAAGATAGAAGCCGAACGCGCCGAAGCCCAAAAAATGATGCAGGAGCTGCTGCAAATGAAGGCGCAGATGGCGCAAAATCAGCCGCAGCCCGCAGAGCAGGAAAAACAGCCCGATTCGGATAGCACACCAACGGTGTAAACGCGGAGACACGCGATTACATATTGTCAAGTGGGATTCATTTATGACAATTGCACAATTGACAAATTTCACTCTGGGTGGGGGTAATGTTAACCTCGCGTTAGTCACTTTGACGAAAGCGAACGGAAAAACAAAGCTCTCAACCTGATACCTCCGTTTTTGTCGGTAAAGCGGAGTGTATTCGCATTTCCCACCGACGGAAAAATAAGGAGGTCATTGAAAATGACAAAAACAAACAGCAAAAAAGCATTGCTCTCAAGTGCTTTTGCACTTGTTTTAAGCGTTGCAATGCTCATCGGCACCACCTTTGCGTGGTTCACCGATACCGCAAGCACAGGTATCAACAAAATTCAGGCAGGTAATCTTGATGTAAAGCTTATGTACAGCACGGACATGGTGACATGGAAAGAAGCCACCGATCAGACCAAGCTCTTTAACGACAATGCTCTGTGGGAGCCGGGTTACACACAGGTGGTCTATTTGAAGGTCGTGAACGCCGGCAATCTGGCACTTAAATATGAGACCGGTTTTTCCAAAAACTACACCTCCAACAGGGGCAAAAATGTTAACGGCGATTGGTACCGTGTGGATAATTATCTGAAGATCGGCACTGCCGAGACCGAGACCAAGTTCGCAAACCGCGAGGCTGTTTGGGCTGCTGTTGCCGCCACCGAAAAGACTTTGTCGAAGGAAATCATGCTCACAGACGGATGGGTTACACTGGAAGCCGGAAAAGCGTCCAAGCCCTTCGCTGTAGCAATTTATATGCCCACATCTGTCGGCAACGAAGCCAACGCTTCAAGGCTCAGACCTTCCTCTGTTTCCGGTCTCGGCATTGAGGTTCGCGCTACTCAGGCGACTGTGGAAAGCGACAGCTTTGGCTCAAATTACGATGCAAATACGGCTACCGTTCTCAACCGCGTGGAATATACTGACGGCGAGCATACAGTGACCGGCAACATTCAGGCAAACGGCACAGCCGGCGCAATTCACGGAACGGGTACCGCAAAGATTACCGTAGATGCTACAACGGTTTACGGCACCTATGTCAGCAACTACGCGATGGCCGTCTGCGCCTCCAGTAGATCCGAGATTATCATCAAGGGCGGCGAATTTGCAAACCAGGCTCCCGCGGGTTCCACGCTGTCCCTGATTTATGCGGAGGATAGTGCGAAGATCACCATCGAAGGCGGCACCTTTAAGTGCGTCAGCCCGGAGTGGACGCTGAACTGCAATGACAGCGACCCTGCCACTATCACCGTCAAGGGCGGCTCATTCTACAAGTTTGACCCGTCCAATGTTACTGTCGGCGAAGGCGAAATCATCGTCGCCGCAGGCTACAAGGTCGTTCAGAACGGCGACTGGTACAATGTTGTTCCGGAATAATCTATAAGCTTCAAGTCCTCTCCGCCCTCGGGCGGAGGGGCAATCAAAGGACATAAGCGTGGGCTTGTGTTCTTTGATTGCCCGAAATATAAAAAATTTCGGCATGCCGAAAAAC